>Ga0169931_10000013_pt1 | contig 255459 bp, 202 predicted proteins | sample Kivu_15m_20L_FD_129675 | JGI IMG/M metagenome (GOLD analysis project Ga0169931, IMG submission 129675) | Freshwater microbial communities from Lake Kivu, Western Province, Rwanda to study Microbial Dark Matter (Phase II) - Kivu_15m_20L... | ecosystem: Environmental > Aquatic > Freshwater >...
AGGGCAAACTCTCGGAGTACGGTCTGAAGTACACCTATGAGGTTTCGAACAAGGTCAGCCTGTTTGCGACGATGGCCAACTTCGACATGGAGCTGACGAACGTCCGCACCTTCGGCGACCTCGGCAACGGCGTGCAGGGCATCATCCAGTCGCGCCAGGACAAGGGCAAGGGCTGGGAGTATGACCTCGGCATGCGTCTGGGTGCGGGCGACGGCAACTTCGACCTGATCGCCACCTACTTCGATGGAGAGTCTGCGATCGCAGCCGATCCGACCGTGCAGGCCGTCGACTTCGTTCCGCGCAAGTACAGCTTTCTCGGCAAGTACAGCTGGACGGGGGGAGCCCTCAAGGGCTTCGCCCTCGGCGGCAGCATCATGGACCAGACGGCGAAGCGGAATGGCAACTACCTGATCGACTTCCCGCGCCTGATCAACCTGTTCGCCACCTACCGCTGGAACAAGCACTGGGAGACCCAGCTGAACATCGACAACGTGACGGATGAGCGCTACATCGTGGCGATTGCCGCGACGGGTCTCGTCCAGACCGCCGACATGCAGGTGGCGCGCCTCTCGGTGAAGTACTCCTGGTAACGTCCACCATCCCACCACCCGCCGCCGCGGGTTCCCTCCTTATGATCTCCCGTCGCGAGTCATTCATTCGTGCGCCCGCGACGGGAATCCCGGCGGTGGGGCCGCAAGAAGCAGTCACGCGTTCGGCCGCCGGCCCAGCGGCGTCGCGCCGCGGGCGCCGGTGGACGCCGGCCGTCCTGCTGCTCGGTCTCCTCGCCGCCGCCCCTGCGGCGGCGGTTGAGGGGCCGACGCTGCATGGTCTGGAACGGATCCCGAGCCTCGAGGGGCGCATTCGCGCGATCGAGACCTTCGTGGACCGTCGCTACTACGATGCGGCGGGCATGATGTATTCGCATTCGAACTGGCGCGAGGAGCGGCCCTTCGTGGCCGGAGATTTCAAGCCGCAGGATTCGACCATCGCGGGACCGGAGCCACACGCCTGGCTCAGCCACGAGAACAGTGTGATGGTCGCCGGTCTGTTCCTCGCCGCGCAGTGCTACCGCTACGAAGCCACGGGCGAGGCCGCCGCGCTTGATCTGGCGCGCCGCGCGTTCGCGGCGATCGATGCAAACTATGCGCTGACCGAGAAGCGCCCGGTCGGCGCGACCTCGGTGCGGCAGAAGGCCGGGATCGTCGAGCAACCCGTGGCGGGACAGCGGCGCGAGGCCGGTTTCTTCTGCAAGCCCTACTACGGTCAGGGAACCGACCACACCAGCACCGAGCAACACTTCTGGCCGGTCATGGGTCTCTACCGCTACTGGAAGCATGCACCCGCGGAGGTCCGGCCGCGCATCGCGCAGATGCTGCGCGAGGTCTCCGAGCGGTGGCGGCGGGGATACCGGATTAATTTCTTCGGCGAGAATTGGGATTTGGAACAGTCGTATCCGCGCGCGCAGCGACACATGTTTTCCTGGGCGGTCATTCACCGACTGGCCTACGAGGTCACCGGCGATTCCGACGCCCTCGCGGAATTCCGGCGGCTCGACTCGATCTACGGAGCCATGCCGACCCCGCGGGAGACCTATTGGGGCCTCGGGCGCAGTTCGTACATCAGCACCGAGGACCGCCATTTCCACATCCAGCTGGTGTTCGGCGCCGATCAATTGCTGGATCTCGAACCCGCCGGAGCGGATCGCTACCGTCGCGGCATCGAACAGTGGTGGCGCTACTCGCAGATTGGGCAGCGTGAGGACCTGATGAGCTACTACTTCATCGAGGTCGACGCGGCCACCGGCGCCTGGCGCGAGGCCCCGCCCTCCGTCACGCCCCGCTCCCAGTGGCGCACCAACTACCTCTTCCACCACGCCATCTTCCCGATCTGCTTCCTTGCTAACCGCGAGCGGCAGGCCCTGAGCAGCGCGATCGTTGCGCGACGCCTGCCGACGCTGGCGACCGAGGCGGGCGCGAGGCGGGAGGCCTGTTTCGCCGGACTCGATCGCGACCATTTCCGCTGGATGGCGGACCCCGAGAACGCCACGCCCGAACCCCTGCGTTGGATGCTGAACGTCCTGCAGGGCGATTCGCTGACGTTCTATCCTCTGGCCTACTGGTACGGTCGCAGCCATGGCGTGGAGGGCACATGGAAGTGACCTCGCACCGCAGGCGCCGCCGTGGGATCGCCGGTCTGGCCGCGCTCGCTTTCGCCATGCTCTCCCCCCATTCTCCCGCATCGCCTTCGGCAGGCGCCCCTGGCTCCGTGATTTCTCTTGCGCCCCTGCCGGACGCCACCGGATTCGCCGGCATGTTCGCGGCGGTGCTCGACGGCAATCTGTATGCCGGGGGCGGATCCCAGTGGAACAAGCCCTTCTGGCTCGGCGGACAGCGCCGCCTCTCAGACCGCATCTTCGTCCTCGCGGATCCCGCGGGCGCGTGGCGGGAGAGCGAGTCGCGCCTGCCGCGTCCGGTGGGACACTTCGGGTCGGCCGTCGATGGGGAGCAGGTGTACGTGTGTGGCGGCATCGGCCCGGAGGGTGTGGTTCGAGAAGCGTGGGTCGGACGTCTTGAGCAAGGCGCGCTGCGCTGGTCCGCCCTCCCGTCCTTGCCTCGCGGCGTGGTCTACACATCGGCCGGCGTGGCGGGCGGCCGGTTGTTCGTCGTGGGCGGGCTGCTCCGCCCGGAGGATCGCACCGCGAGCGCGGAGGTATGGTCTCTCGCGTGTGACCTTGCCGCTGCGGGTCGCGAGGGTTGGCGGCGCGAGCCGGACCTGCCCACGGGCGGCCTGTTCGTCGCGGCGGTCGGAGGCCGCGGCGACCGCCTGTTCGTCGTCAGCGGCATGGGCTTTGACACCGGTGGTGCCTACGTACCCTCGCGGGCGTTGACTGTCTTTTCCACCTCGGACCGCACGTGGCGCGCCGCCGCGTCGCTCCCGGAGGGCAGGGTGGGAGCGTCGCCCCCCTGCTTCACCCCGGGCGGTGAACAGTTTCTCTTGGTCGGCGGTTATCCGACCGTCTTCACCGGGGCCCCGCGCGAGCACCCGGGCTTTCCCGCGCAGACCCTCGTCTACGACCTTGCAACGGACGCATGGAGCGCGGGTCCGGTCCTGCCGGTGACCCCGTTCGCGGACCGGGACTCGCCGACCGATGCGGGGCCCTCGCCCATGGTGGGCTCGCCGGCCGTCGCGTGGCGGGGTCGCGCGATCGTGGTGGGCGGCGAACTGCGCCCGTCCGCTCGCAGCCCGCAGGTCCTCTCCGTTGCCCTTCCGCACGCTCACCCGTCCGCGCCTTGAAATGTCCCGGCGGACCGGTTTCCTCACGCCTTTTCCTCCATGATCATCGATACCCTCGCTCAATGGCGCACCTACGCCGCTCTTTCCCCGCGCCTCGCCAAAGGCTTCGCCTTTCTTGAGACGGTCACGCCGTCCGCCGCGCTGGGCCGGCACGAGATCGACGGCGACGACGTGTTTGCGCTCGTGCAGCGCTACACGACCAAGCCGGTCGAGGAGCGGGTCTTTGAGTCGCATCGCAAGTACATTGACATCCAGTACGTCATGCAGGGCCGCGAGATCATGTGCTGGGCGCCGCTGCCGCTGTTGCCGGTGGTGACGATGCCCTACGACCCCAAGCAGGACGCCGCGCTTTACGCGCTGAGCCCGCACCGGGTGGCCCTGCCAGTCTCGACAGGGCAGTTCACGGTCTTCTTCCCGGAGGACGGGCACATCCCCGCCTGCGCGTGGGACGCCCCGGCCGAAGTGGGCAAGGTCGTGGTCAAGGTGCGGGTCTGAGCGGCGCGCCCCACGATGGAGACGCCCCCGCCCGCTCCGGATTCGGACCTCAGTCGGCGGCGTTTCCTGCGCCGCGGCACCGCCCTCGCGGTCGCCGCGGCCGGCGTCCCGTTGGCCGCAACGGGCGCCTCGACGGCAGCGATGGCCGCTCGACCGTCGGGACCGGCCGCAGCGGCGCGGCGGAGGAACCTGTTCAACGGCGACTGCAACTTTTTCTTCTACAACCCGGAGCTCTGGCAGCCGGAAGGGGGGCCGTACCGGGCCGAGGCGATTCACCGCTACGTGCGCGCCATCGCGGCGAGCGGCGTCGATGCGCTCCTGGTCAACCCGAACACGCAGGTCGCGTGGTATCCCTCCCGCACGCTGCCGCACATTCTTGACGGGTACCGGCGGGGCGACGCGGCCTTCGCGCGCTCGATCGCCGCGGGTGCGGCCGACCTGACGGAGGCGCAGATCGACCTCTTCACGCGGAACCTCGTGACGATGCTCGACCTTTACCTCGACCTGCACGAGGGCGGCGTCGACTGGCTCGCGGAGGCCGCGCGGGCCTGCCGGGCGGCGGGGATCAGCCCTTGGCTGAGCTATCGGATGAACGCGACGCACTTCTCGCTGCGGCCCGAAAGCCCGGTGAACGCGCCCGTCTTCCGCGACCCCGCGAACCGCCTCTCCGGCCGCGTGCCCGGGCCCGCGGGTGCCACGCACCCCTCGTGGATCGGCCTGAACTTTGCCCAGCCCGCGGTTCGCGCCTACATGCTCGACATGATCCGCGACGGCATTCAGGCCTACGATTACGAGGGGATCGAACTGGATTGGCTGCGGCATCCCGTGTGCGTCGAGGCACCGGCGTCACCCTCCACCACCACGGCGCTCACGGACTGGACGGGTGAACTCAAGGCGTTGGCCCGGGCGCGCCGGGCGGATGTACCGCTCGGCCTGCGACTGCCGGCGAACCTCGGGTACCTGCGCAGCGTCGGGCTCGACGTGCGCGAGATGGTCCGGCAGGGCTTCGTCGACTTCGTCACCTTCAGCAATTACTGGCAGACCTCGTGGGAGACGCCGCTCGACGTCCTGCGACGGGAGTTGGGTCCGGACGTCGTGATCTACGGCGGCATTGAGGACGCGCCGAACTGGCTGGAGGCGCTGGCGCCGAGTCTGACGGCGCGTCCCCTCGGGCAGGAACTGCAATTGGCGGGGGACAATGCCTACCGCTCCGAGAAGGCGGCCTCCTCGCCGCGCGTGCGGGGCCCGCGGTATCTCTCGGCCAGCGCTCCGTTCCTTCGCGCCAACGCGGCGGGCAAGCTCGCACTCGGGGCGGACGGCGTCGCGACGTTCAACTTCTTCGTCACCGATCAGGTCCGCGTGCCCGGCCAGCGCGCCGACTACGCCGCGCTGCGGGACCTGAGTGACCTCGGCCGGTTGCGGGGTCTGCCGAAGCACTACGCGTTCAATTCCGCCACGAAGCAGGCGAAGCGCATCTGGGACGTGCCGGAGCAGCTGCCCGTATCCATTCCGCCAGGACTGCGGCGCAGCCTCCGGCTGCCGATGTGCGCCGAGCCGACGGGCCGCGGCCTGCGCCTGATCGTCCAAGTGGTGACCGGGCGGGAGGGGGCGTCCATTCCCTGTGGTGTCTCCCTGAATGGCGGATGGCCCAGCCACGCCGCACAGGCGACGCCGGAACTGCTCTTTCCGTCGGGCCCGTACTCCCGTCACGTCGACGAGCACGCGGCGCGGAACTACGAACTGCCCGTCGACGAGGTGCGCGACGGGTGGAATGAGATCACGCTGCACAACGACGGCGCGGAGGATCTCCGCGTGATCATGGTCGAACTCGCAATCGTCGCCCCTGCCAACACTTCCCCTTCATGAAACCCCTGCATTCCCCCCGTGCGTCAGTCGCCCCCCATCGTCCGATCCGCCTCCGTTCCCTGCTCGCGCCCCTTGCGTTTCTCCTCGTCGCCGGCCCGGCGAGCGCCGCGCCAGCAGCCGCCCCGGTGGACGTCGGTTCCCGGCTTGAGCCACTGGTCGACGACTTTCTGATCGAACGGATGGAGGGCGTCCAGTTCCGGCTCCATGAACCCCGCGCGGCCGGCACGGTGATGGTGTTCGACCGACCCTGGGAGGGAGGAACCAGCGGCTACTCGTCGGTCTTCAAGGACGGCGATCTTTACCGCATGTACTACCGCGGCAGCAGCGATCCGACCTATTCGATCAAGGAGACGGTGCGGCCCGACGAAGTGACGGTGCCCGGTCACCCGCAGTTTGCCTGCTATGCGGAGAGCAAGGACGGCATCACGTGGGTTCGCCCGAATCTAGGCCTGCATGAGTTCAATGGGTCGAAGGACAACAACATCATCTGGGTCGAGCGGGGCTCGCACAACTTCTTCGCCTTCCGCGACGACAATCCGGCGGCGCCCGCGGACCAGCGCTACAAGGCAGTGGCGAGCAGCAGCTACGACGACGACTTCCACCAGAAGAAGCCGGTGCTGGTCGCCTTCGTCTCGGCCGACGGAAAGCGCTGGCGGCGCCTGCAGGAAAAGCCGATCATCACCGACGGCGCGTTCGACTCGCTGAACGTCGCCTTCTGGGAGCCGGCGCGCGGGCAGTACACGGCGATCTACCGGGACTTCCGGCACGGGGTGCGCACGATCAAGTACGCCACGTCCAAGGATTTCGTGAATTGGACCCCCGGGGCTTGGGCGGACTTCGGCGATGCCCCCGCGGCGAATCTCTACACCAACGCGACCACCGCGTACGAGCGGGCGCCGCACCTGTACTTCGCGCTGCCCCGGCGTTTCATGCCGTGGAAGACGTACTTCGCGGAGATGGAGTCCAAGAGCCCGGGCTCATCGGACGTGGTCTTCATGTCGAGTCGCGACGGCGTCCGGTGGCGCCGGTTTGAGGAGGCGCTGATCCGACCCGGCCTGCAGGAGCGCAACTGGGGACACCGCGCGAACACGCCGGCGCAGGGACTGTTCGCGACCGGGCCGGAGGAGCTCTCGTTCTACCTCGAGCGCGAGTACACGTTCCCGAGCAACCGCCTTGAGCGCTACACGGTGCGTCCGGACGGCTTCGTGTCGGTGCGCGCCGGTTATCCGGGCGGCGAACTCGTGACCAAGCCCCTCGTCTTCACCGGGAAGACGCTCGTGCTGAACTATTCGACTTCGGCGATGGGCAGCATCCGCATCGAAATCCTCGACGAAGCCGGCTACCCACTCCCCGGCTTCCTCCTTGAGGAATCGCCCGTTCTTTACGGCGACAAGATCGCGCAGGTCGTGCCGTGGAAGCACCCGCAGGGACGGACCGATCGCTCGCCCTTCTCGCGCCTCTCCGGCAAGCCGGTCCGGTTCCGCTTCGTGATGCGCGACGCCGACCTCTTTTCGATCCAGTTCAAGTGATCCGCTCCCGCTGACCATCCCCGTGAAGACGCCGATCGCCGCCATTGACGTGCACGCCCACTACGGCGACTACGTCCACGCGAACGCCCTGCTGCGCCGCTTCTCCAGCGGCACGCCGACGGAGGTCGTGGACCGAGCCCGCGCCTGCGGCGTCGCATGGACGATCGTTTCGCCGCTCGCCGGACTGCTCCCGCGCGGGCTGGGTCAGCCGGTGCTCGCCGCGAACGAGGCCGCCTATCGGGACGTTCCGGCGACGCCGGGCCTGTTGCAGTACGTGATCGTCAACCCCCTGCAACCGGAGACCTACGATCAGGCCCGCCGCATGCTGCAGGCGCCGTGGTGCGTCGGCATCAAGGTGCACCCGGAGGAGCACTCCTATCGGATCTCCGATCACGGCGACGCCCTCTTCGCCTTCTTCGAGGAGACCGGCGTGCCGGTCAAGGCGCACAGCGGCTGTCCGAACAGCCTTCCGGCCGACTTCGTGCCCTTCGCCAATCGATTCCCCCGCGCCCGCGTGATGCTCGCGCACCTCGGCAACGGCAACGGAGCAAACGGGGCTCTCGACCTGCAGGTGCGGGCCGTGCAGGCCGCGTGCCACGGCAACCTGTGGATCGACACGTCGAGCGCGCGCAGCATCGTGCCGCGCCTCGTCGAGTGGGCGGTGGACGAGGTTGGGGCAGAGCGCCTCCTCTTCGGCAGCGACACGCCGCTGTACCACGTTGCGCTGCAGCGCGAGCGGATCGAATGCGCGGAGATCTCCGATCCCGCGAAGCAGCTGATCCTGCGCGACAACGCCGTCCGCCTCTTCGGGCTGCAGACGCTTCCGGCCTCCGGCCGCTTCGCGTGAAGCGACCCTCGCTCTCTCACGTCTCATTCTTTCTCCCTCTCGAACCCCGACCATGAAAGCAAGACGTACCCGTTTGACTCGTAAAACCCTCAGTGGCGTCTGGTGCGCCCTGATCCTTCCCTGGACCGATCGCGATCGGCTCGACGCCCGCCGCTTCGCGCGCGAAATTCGCGGCTATGGCGGCACCGGCGTGAGCGGCGTCTACACGGGCGGCACGACGGGAGAGTTCTACGCCCAGGATGACGCCACCTTCGAGCAGGTGACCGAGATTGCCTGTGCGGAGGCGCATGCCCTCGGACTGCCCATCCAAATCGGCGCTTCGGCGCTGAGCACGCGCACCACGCGGATGCGCATCCGGACCGCGATTCGTGCGGGCGCGGACGCCGTGCAACTCGCGCTGCCTTTCTGGCTCGAACTCAAGGATGACGAAGTGAAGCGTTACGTGCGGGAGGTCGCGGAGGAGGCCGGCAAGACGCCGATCATTCTCTACCTCACGATGCGTTCGAAGCGGAAGCTCACCCCCGCGATGCTCGGGGAAATCGCCCGTGAGGTACCGACCTTCATCGGCACCAAGGACACCGGCGCCACCCCGGACGACATCAAGACGATTTTGCAGGAGGTGCCGGATCTCGCGATCTTCGGCGGCGAGGACTTCTTCACCAAGATTCCCGCCGGCGGCCGCGGCGGATACTGCTCGATCACCGGCTTCAACGCCCCGAAGGTCGTCGAACTCTACCGTCTGTGTGCGGAGGGGCGGCTCGACGAGGCCAAGCCACTCGCTGACTTGTTCCATCGCTTCCTGCACGAGGGGCTCCTGCCCATGGTGAAGGAAGACGGACTCTGGGACTCCGCCGTGGACCGCGTGCAGCGCGTCGCGGGCGGTGGCGTGGTGGGCCTGCGCTGCCAATCACCGTACCGCAGCGGCACCGAGGCCCACGTCAAGCGCCTGCTGGCGTGGACGCGGAAGAACGCGCCGCAACTCCTGCCGGCCGGCATTCGCTGACCCGACCCCGCTTTCTCCATGAACCCCCGACCCCTCGTCCGTTCCCCGTTTCGCGCGCTGGCTTGGTGCGCGGTGATCGTTGGTTTGCTTCCCACCCTCGTTGGAGCGGCAGCGTCTGGCGCGCCCGGGCGCTACCGCCTTCCCACCACGGGCGTCTCGGCCACGGGGCAGGCGTTGTTCCTTGCGATTGACGATCAGCTCCTGCCGCTGCGCGAGAACGTCGTCGAGCACCTGTCGCGTCCCCGAGTGAGGGATCAGCCGGTGCTCTCGCCGAGCCGCGATGATTCGTTCGCGCCCGATCAGGTCGCCGCGCACTTTTACGGTGCGGTTCTCCACGACGGCGGAAAGTTCCGGATGTGGTATTATTCCGCCGGCCTGAAGGATCAGGGCGATGCCTACCGGGCGGATGTGAGCAAGATGACGATTGGTCCGGTGTGTTACGCGGAAAGCGATGACGGGATCGTATGGCGCAAGCCGGTCCTGAACCAGAAGGAGTACAAGGGGCGCCGCGCCAACAACGCGATTGACCTGCCGGAGGAGTTGATTTCGGGCGTGCACGTCATCCGCGACGACGAGGATCCCGATCCCCGCCGACGCTACAAGATGGCCTACAACGCGCACAACGGGACGACGTGGGTGTTCCGAACCGCGACCAGCGCCGACGGCGTGCGTTGGACGCCGGCGCCGGACTTCGCAATCCCGCACTTCCTTGAGACGGCTGGCCTCTACCGTTTCAACGACCAGTATTTCGTTCACGGCCAGGTGCTGGCGCGCAGTGAGGGTGATCAGCCCAGCGGCCGTCAGGGTGCGGGGGTGGTTTCGCCGGACTTCGTCACGTGGGTGCGAGGCGTGGGGCGCGGGTTCCGCCTGCCGGAGCCGGCGGATCCCGCTCTGCGCGGAACGACCAAGCCCTACGATCAGGTCCATCTCGGCGTCGGCGCCGCGAATTTCGGAACGGTCTGCGTGGGCTTCTACGGGATCTGGCACAACCAGCCCGGCGACGAAAGCTCGCAGAAGCGTTGGGGCTGGTTCGGTTACGGAAAGATTTCGTGTGACCTGGGTCTGGCGATCAGCAACGACGGGATGCACTTCCGGGAGCCGGTGGCCGGCCGGCCGTTCATCTCGCGTCACGACGCGCCCGCGACACCCGTGCCCGGCAAGTCGTTTCCCACGATCCTCTGCCAGTCCGGCAACGGCATCCTCAACGTCGGAGATGAGACCCGCATCTACTTCGGCCGCTGGCTCAACGCCGACTACGGCGAGGGCTACCTCGGCGAGGTGGCGTTGGCGACGCTGCCGCGCGACCGCTGGGGGCACCTTGCGGTCCAGAAGGCTCCCTCCCATGGCGGTGCGTCAAACTCCCGCGGCTCGGTCTGGTCGGCGGCCATCACGCTCCCGGAGCGCGCAGCGGAGTTGGTGCTGAACGCCGAGGGGGTCGGCGGCCTCAGCGTCGAGGTCGCGGACGAGCGCTTTGCCTTGCTCCCGGAATTCTCCGGTGCGGCCAAGGGCGCGGTCCGCGGTACCGGCGGCCTCGACTGCCCAGTCGAATGGCGCGGCACTTCGCTCGCCAGCCTCGCCGGACGCACCGTCCGCTTCCGGATCCATCTCGAGAACACCGCAGATCACACGCCGAAGCTGTACGCGATGTCGGTCCGCGACGCGGCGACGGGCGGCACGGTTGCCGCCCGATAGCGGGTCTTGTTGCTTTCATGAAACCCACCCCACATCCCCACCACCGTCTGACCGCCGTCAGCGGATCCTCGTGGCGCCGGGGCGCGGCGGCTTGGTCGCTCGCGTTCCTCGTCTGCCTGTCCACCCTGGCCGCTCAGCCCAACCTCGCCGAACCGGCGCTGTCCGCGCGACCCCTGATTCTTAAGCCGGGAGAGAGGCAGCTGTTCCTCGACGACTTCCTGCTCGCGGACATCGCAGGACTGCAGCGCGTGACCCATTCCCCCGTCAAGTACGCCGGCAATCCGGTGATCCGTCCCGACATCCCGACAGACGGCGTGGCCATCCAGACCCGGGATGCGCCGGTCTGGGACGAGAAGGAGCAGGTGTGGAAGATGTGGTACATCCGCTTCGGCGACGACGGCAACGGCGCGGGTGGATCCGGCTACGCGCGCTCGAAGGACGGCGTGGTCTGGGAGAAACCCGCACTCGGCTTGGTCGAGGCCGGGGGCAACCGGGCGAATAACCTCGTCACGGTGGAGGGGGCACCGCAGGCGTTCGTCCAGCACGTGGTCCTCGACCCGAACGCTCCGGCGGATCGCCGTTTCAAGGGGATGATCGGACCCCACGGACGACAGCCCCTCGTCTCGGCGGACGGGTTTACCTTCCGCCGCCTTCCCGTGGAGCCGATTCCCAGCCAGGATGAGTCCCACCTCAACTGGGACCCGGTGACCCAGCAGTGGATCTTCACGGTCAAGCACGGGGGCCCCTTCGGGCGTTCGGTCTACCTCAGCCTGAGTTCCGACTTTGAGCGGTGGACGCCCCCGGTGCTGATTTACCACGCGGACTGGCGGGACCAGGAGTTGGCGGCCGAGTACCTGCAGCGGATCGCCGGGGACGCGCGCTACTGGCGTCCGACGATCAACGTCCCCCGCGAGTACAACGCCGAGATCTACAACATGGCGGTTTTCCGCTATGAAGGCGTGTACATCGGCCTGCCGAATTACTTCGAGTCGAGCGGCCGGATTCCGCTCCCGCGCGGCAATCAGGATGGAATCAACTCGCCGAAGCTGGCGGTGAGCCGCGACCTGCGCTCCTGGGTGCGGGTGGGGGAGCGGCAGCACTTCATCCCCATTTCGCCGCTGGGCAAGGACGCCCTCGATACTGGGCAGATCATGGCGTCGTCACATCCCGTGCGCCGCGGGGAGGAGCTGTGGTTCTACTACTCGGGCATTGATGTGCGGCACCGTCCGAACCGTCCCCGCCCGATCGACGAGTACCGCGGGGCCATCTTCCTCGCGAAGCTGCGCGTCGATGGCTTCGTGTCGTTGCGCGGCGGAGCCGAAGAGGGTTTTTTGGACACCCGACCGCTGGTGCTCGACGGATCCCGACTCTGGGTGAACGCGGCCGTGAAGGGCTCCTTGGTGGTCGAAATCACCGAGCCGGACGGCCGAACGGTGGTGTCAGGCTGGGATCGCGGTTCGGTCGAGCCGATCTCGGGGGACCACACCCGCACCGAGATCCGCTGGCGCGGGCGGGATCTCTCCGAACTGGCCGGCAAGCGCGTGCGCGTCCGCTTCCACCTCCGCGACGCCGACCTCTATTCCTTCTGGCTCGAATGAGGGCCGGTTGACCCGAGCCGTCTCCCGTGCCTCGCGGTCCGGCCTCGAATCGATCCTGCACCGAGGTCGGACACGATCGATCCGCGCGGGAGCCCGTCGTCCCGTGGTCGCCACTTTCAGTCTCGCAACCATTCCTCTGCTGCTGAACCCCCAACTCCGGCTCCTCTGATGAAACTTCGTTCCCTCGCTTTCCTTTCCGTACTTGCGGCGTTGCCGCTCGTCGCTCCGGCGGCGCCCATTGACCTCGGCTCCCGCCTTGAATTGATGGTCGACCACCACCTGATCGACCGACTGGACGGCGTTTCACTGCGCCTGCAGGTGCCGCAAAAGGCGGGCGTGGCCCTGCCGTACGCCGATCCCTGGGATCGCGACGCCTCGGGCTACGCGACGATCATTGAGGATGGCGGCAGGTACCGCCTGTACTATCGGGGCGGACCCTCGCTCTCCTCGCCGCAGAAGAACGAAGGTGCGACCTCCTACTTCTGCTACGCGGAGAGCGCGGACGGCGTCACTTGGGTGAAGCCCAAGCTCGGGCTGGTCGAGTTTGCGGGATCCAAGGAGAACAACATTCTTCTCGCCCCGGCGCCCCGGGAGGATCCGTACACGCAGAGCATCAGTCCCTTCATCGACAGCCGCCCGGGCGTGCCCGCGAACGAGCGTTACAAGGCCGTCGGCGGCCAATGGCCGCAGGGACTTTACGTGCTGGTGTCGGAGGATGGACTGCGCTGGCGGAAGTGGCGCGAGCAGCCGGTCTTCCGCGACGGCGCGTTCGACTCGCTGAACGTCGCGTTCTGGTCGGAGCTGGAGCAATGCTACGTTCTCTATTTCCGGACCTTCACCAGCTGGACGGACTACTCCTCGAAGAGCTTCAACCTGGGTGGATTCCGCTCGATCTCGCGCACCACCTCGAAGGATTTGATCACGTGGACCCCGGCGGAACGCATGACGTTCGGCCAGACGCCGCTCGAGCAGCTGTACACGAACGGCACCCGGCCCTATTTCCGCGCCCCGCATCTCTACGTGGCGACCCCCATGCGGCTGGTCCAGGGCCGACGCTTCCTTTCGGACGAGGAACTGGAGCAGCAGCAAGTGGGGAAGGGGTTTCTCGCGATCAAGGGAGCCGACCACAACATCCCAAACCAAGTCTCTGACACCGTGCTCATGACCAGCCGCGGCGGCACCCGCTACGACCGCACGTTCATGCAGGCGTTCGTGCGTCCCGGACTGAACAAGGGCAACTGGGTCTCGCGCAACGGTGTCCCGGCCACCGGCTTCATCCAGACCGGACCGGCGGAGATGTCGGTCTATGTCGGGCAGGACTACTGTCAGCCCACCGCGCACCTCGGACGCTACACCCTGCGGCTGGACGGCTTTGCGGCGGTGCACGCGGACTACGACGAGGGCGAAATGCTGACCAAGCCCTTCCGGTTCACCGGACGGCAGCTTATCCTGAATTGCTCCACCTCGGCGGTGGGCGGCATCCGGGTGGAAGTGCAAACGGAGACCGGCGAGCCGATTCCCGGATTCACGCTGGAGGAGTGTCCGGTGCTGGTCGGTGACTCGATTGAGCGCACGGTTCGGTGGGCGACCACGGACGACGTCTCGCGGTTGCAGGGCCGGGCGGTGCGGCTGCGCTTCGTGATGAAGGACGCCGACCTGTTCTCGCTGCGCTTCCGGTAGCCCGCGCGGGCAGAGGTCCCGGGGCGGCGCCGAGGAGGCAGCGGCCCCGGCACCTCTGGGAACCCGCCGCAGGGCGGGCACCGACGGGACCGTCGGGAGGATCCGACTCGGGCGGGGCTGCCCGGGAGAGGTGCCCCGCGTCACTCAGGTCCGACCGGAAGTCCCAGATGCGGCCGCAGCCAGATGCTGAGCCGGCGATGGTCGGCGGCGAAGCTGCGGTGGCCGGGCGTGGACTGGACCAGCAGATCGACGGGAATCGGAGACGGCGGCGATGGCAGGGCGCGGTTGGCGGCGACGACGGCGCGCGCGAAGACGATGGCGCGATCGGTGTCGACCCGCGTATCGTCGTTTCCGATACACAGCCAGACCGGCCGTCCGGCCAGGCGCGGTGCCAGCGTGGCGAGCGCGAGTGCGGAAGCGTCGGGCGGTGGGGACAACGACGAGAATTCGCGCAGGGCGGCAAGGTCGGTCACCGGGGCGATGCCGGCGGCAGCGCGGATGCGGCGGTCGTGGGCGGCGACGTGGAACGCGAGGAAGCCGCCGCGCGACGTCCCACAGGCGGCGATCCGGGTTGGATCAGCCCAGCCGATGGCGATGAAGTGGTCGAGCGCGGCCGAGACGCGGGTGAGGAACGGGTCGAGCAAAGGCTTTCCGTGCGCGACGCGGTGCGCCCAGCCGCTGAGTTCGGGCGGCTCGCCGGGGCGGGCGTCCCCGCCGTGGGCGGGCGCATCGAGCACCACGCTCAGGACGCCGGCAGGTGCGAGTAATCGAGCGACCTCGGTGTAGAGCGGCTCCGTGAGGGCGGTGTCGATGCTGCCTTGGAAGACGAAGAGGAGCGGCTGAGCCCCGCCCTCCTGTCGGCCGATGACGAGGCAGCGCTGGCCGTCGGGCAGGCGGATGACGGGACCAGGGGTGCCTGCGGGAGCGGATGAGCCGAAGCCGGGACTTCCGGAAATCAGCAGACCGGCGAGGAAGATGAACGACTGGAAGAAGAAATGGCGCATGCTTACCCCTAATAATTAACAGCTTAGCGCGGCGCTGGGGGTTCGTAAAGGTATGAAGTGAAAAAGGGGAAATGGGGCCTTGACCAAGTTGCATGCAGCTCCATACATCAAGACACGACTCCACGTATCAGAGTGCAACAAACTCTGGGAACGCATTCGGTTTCGGCATCCACGATGCCGACCCTCCGTCTCCGCGTGTTGGAGGAGCCCAATTCCCCTCAACCATGAACCACAAGCTAGCCTGCCCACGCTTCCTCGCAGTCGGCGCCTCGGTGCTGACCTTGCTGCTGCCCGTATCTGTGTTCGCCCAGTCAACCGCCCCCAAGTCCGAACCGGAGAAGGACGAAAAGGCCGTCGAATTGGAGCGCTACGTCGTGGATACGTCACTCGACCGGGGATACCGGTCGAAGAACACGCTGTCGACGGCGGGACGCATTTCGACCCGCCTCCTCGACACCCCGCAGACGATCCAAATTCTGAATCAGGAACTGATCACGGATCTAAATGCTGACCAGATGCTGGGGGCGGTCCAAATGGTCTCGCCCGGCATCGCCCGCCGCAGTTTCAACCCTGGCGACGACCAGTTCATCTCTGGCTTCCGCTCGAGCGCGTCCCTGAAGGATGGCATCGGGCTGGGCAGCAACGCCACCGGCCCGATGTATGACGTTGATCGCGTCGAGGTTCTCAAGGGTCCGATCGCCATGACCTTCGGCAATGCCGGCTTTGTCGGTGGTGCCATCAACTACGTGACCCGCAAGCCGGGCAAGAAGCCGACCACGGAAGTCACTGGCACGATCGGCAACTTCAACTACTTCCGCGGCGAGGTGCACCTTTCGCGCCCGGTGACGGAGACCTTCCGGTACCGACTGGACCTTGGCGCGACGGACTCCGACTACAGCGACCGTCGCTACAGCTACTACAAGGATCAGTTCGTGGGCGGCGGAGCGGTCTGGGACATCAGTGATCGGACCAAGCTGACCGTCGACACCGCATTCTCGAAAATCAACTACAACCGCGCCCTGACCTTCATCGATCCCACGACCTTCAAGGTTTTCAACGCGCCCGATTCGTTCTCGTATGACACGAAGCAGTCGGAGTACCCCACCGAAAACTTCCGCGCCACCGCTGCTCTGGCGACTAACCTGCGGCCCGGCTTCAACTTCCAGTTGTTCGTAGGTTACATCAATTTCCACAACGACTGGTATCGTCCGTACGCGACGGACTACAACCCGACCACGGGCATCCTCAAGCGGGTGAGCGAGAGCTTCCTGCATAGAAACAGTTCGTTCATCACGAATCTGGACTTTTCGAATGACTTCACCACGGGCCCGCTCAAACACGCCGTGGTGTGGGGCGCGGCAAATACCTTCAGTCGAAGCTCCGATCTGAACGAGTCATTTGCCACGACTCCCTTGGATGTCCGCAACCCCGGTGACGGTGGTTCGGTCTCTTCGACCCCGCGTACGGGAGAACCCGCTTACGGCGCCTACGGTGCGCGTCGCAGCCGTACCTCCAGCGCGTTCCTCCAGGACACCATCAGCTTCCTCGACGACCGAGGTTACGTCATCGCCGGCCTGCGCTTCAACAATTCGCAGAGCGAAAACAAGTACGCCGCGGCCGCCCCGGCGACTTTCAACAAGACGGTCTTCCGCTACGGTGCGCTCTTCAAGGTGACTCCGGGGACGTCGGTGTACGTCAACCACTCGGAGGCGTTCATCTTCAACTCCGGCGTGGACTTCCGCCAGCGTCCTCTCGTTCCCTCGGTAGGCAACCACGACGAAATCGGCGTCAAGGCCGAACTCGCCGAGGGGCGATTCTCCGTCACGGCGGCGTACTTCGATATTGAGCTGACGAACGTGCGGCTGCTTTTCGTGCAGGGGCCAAACGACCCACAACCCGGTAACCAGGGAGTCTTCCAAGGCGGCACCCAAACCAACAAGGGCTATGAATTGACCGCCGCGGTCAACCAGCCGCTGGGCGATGGAGAAGTGAACGCGATCGCCACGTTCTATACGGGCAACGTCCTGAATGAGTTGAAGATCAAGCCGGTCGGCCCGACGAACAACACGACCAGCCTGCTCTTGAAGTATGGTTTCTCCAAGGGCTCGCTCAAGGGCCTGTCCTTTGGTGCCGGCACCAACTTCATCGGCGAGCGCCTCGCCAGCCGCATCTCGCAGATTCCCAATAGTCGTTTCGTCCAGCTGCCCAAGTACACGGTCTACAATCTGTTCGGGAGCTATACCCACGGCCGCACCACGTACCGTCTGACCGTCGACAACCTGACCGACGAGAAGTTCATCCAGGGAGCGGAACTGCCCTTCTGGATCTTCACCGACCCGGGCCTGATGACGAAGTTCTCGGTCACGTACCGCTTCTGACGCTCGCCACTGCTCCTCGCGAGGTCCCATGGCTCGGCACGCTCGGATGAACGACCGGCTGCTCTTTGGCCGCTGGCTCTGGGCTGTCATACTTCTCCTCGCGGTCATCGGGAGCGGAATGCGGAGCGAGGGTGCGCCTAGCGGCGCATCCTCGCCCTCGTCCGGCGTGTTGGTCTTGCGGCCGGGCGAGCGTCACCTGTTCCTCGATGACTTCATGCTCGCGGATGTATCTGGCGTCCAGCGGGTGATCCACCAGCCGGTGAAGTATTCAGGAAACCCGGTCGTCCGGGCTGATCGCCCGACGGATGGCGTGGCGATCGAGAGCCGTGACGCCCCGGTCTGGGATGAGCGCGAGCAAGTTTGGAAGATGTGGTACTTCCGGACCGTCGAGGACGCGAGCGGGGTCGGGGGTGCCGGTTACGCTCGGTCCAAGGACGGGGTCGCGTGGGAGAAACCCACGCTGGGCTTGGTCGCGGTGAACGGCGACCGGAACAACAACCTCGTCACCGTGGCGGGTGAGCCGGCGGCGTTCATTCAGCATGTGTTTCTTGACCCCGACGCGCCTGAGGATCGACGCTTTAAGGGCTTCATCGGGTCGAGGGATCGTTATCCGATCGTCTCCTCAGACGGTCTCACGTTTCGCAGGCTTCCGGTCGCGCCGATCCCGAGCCAGGACGAGTCTCAGGTGAACTGGGATCCGGTCACGCGGCAATACCTGCTGACCGTCAAGCATAACGGACCATTCGGACGGGCCGTATACCTCAGTCTCAGCCGCGATTTCGAACACTGGTCGGAACCCTCGCTCATCTATCACGCGGACTGGCGCGATCAGGAACTGGGGGCTCGGTACCTGCAGCGGATCGCGGCCGACGCGCGCTACTGGCGACCCACGATCAACGTCCCGGCGGAGTACAACGTCGATATCTACAACATGCCCGTGTTTCGGTACGAGGGCGTTTACATCGGGTTGCCGAACTACTTTGAGTCGAGTGGTCGCATCCCGCCGCCGCGCGGAAATCAAGATGGGATCAACTCGCCGAAACTCGCAGTGAGTCGGGATCTGCACTCGTGGACCCGGGTCGGCGATCGCGATCACTTCATTCCGATCTCGCCGCTGAGTCCAGGGGCGCTGGATACGGGGCAGATCATGGTCTCCTCCCATCCGGTTCGCCGCGGCGAGGAGTTGTGGTTCTACTATTCGGGCATCAACGTCCGGCACCGCCCCAACGTCGCGCGCGTGATTGATGAGTATGAGAGCGCGATCTATCTGGCGAAGCTACGCATTGATGGCTTCGTTTCGTTGCGCGGCGCGGTGGTGGAGGGCTTCGTCGACACCCGTCCGATGCTCATCGAGGGAGCATCGCTCTGGATCAATGCCGTCGCGGCCGGTGCCGTCGCCGCAGAAGTCACCGAACCGGATGGTCGCAAGATCTTGGAGGGCTGGGACCGGGCGAGTTGCGTCCAGGTGACCGGCGACCATACCCGGACGGAACTCCGGTGGCGCGGTCGCAATCTGGCGGAGTTGGCCGGGAAACGCGTCCGGCTCCGTTTACACCTACGCGAGGCGGACCTGTTTTCCTTCTGGGTGCAGTGACCCGTCGACCATGCAGCGACACTCGTTTGGAAATCAAATTCCTGAGTGCTACCCATCACCATTTGTCGGTCCAATCCTAAACACCCTCCGATGATCGTACGTCTAATGCTTCTTCTCCTCGTCGCATGCTCAGCGTACGCTGCCGGCGCGATTGATCTGGGATCCCGGCTCGAACCGCTGGTGGATCGATTCCTCGTCGAGCGCATGGACGGCGTCTCGCTTAAGCTCGCGGAACCGCGACCGGCGGGCGTCGCCCTGCGGTATGAGAAGGCGTGGGAGGCGGTGCCCACGGGGACGGCGACCATCGTGGAGGACGAGGGACTGTATCGCCTCTACTACACGGCGCTTCCGGTCGACTATAAGAGTGAGTCGGCGGAGTCCAATCTCTGCTACGCGGAGAGCCGCGACGGCATCACGTGGGTCAAGCCGAACCTCGGGCTCGTCGATTTCCGCGGCTCGCGGGACAACAACATCCTCATGCCCGGAAACACCGAGGATCGATTCACGGCCAATTTTGCACCGTTCGTCGACCGCCGCCCGGGTGTGCCCCCTGAGGAGCGTCTCAAGGCCGTAGGCGGGGTGTGGCCGAAGGGAGTGTTCGTGCTCGCCTCCTCCGATGGCATCCGCTGGCGCAAGTGGCGTGAGCAGCCTGTCTTCAGCGCAGGCGCCTTCGACAGTCAGAATGTCGCTTTCTGGTCCGAGTCGGAGCGGTGCTACGTGCTCTTCTTCCGCGTCTTCAGCGGGACCGACCACACCAAGATCGCGAAGTGGGAGATGGATGGCTACCGGACAATTGCGAAGACCACCTCGCCCGATCTCGTGAACTGGAGCGAGCCCCAGCGCATGAGCTTCGGCGACACTCCGCTCGAGCACTTGTACGAGAACCGCACCCATCCATACCCACGTGCTCCGCACCTCTACGTTTCGTACCCGATGCGGTTCGTGCCCGGCCGCCGGGTGCTGTCCGACGAGACCTTTGCCCGCCTCGGTGTCCTGCCCTCCTACGTGAATCACGTCGGCATCCCCTCGGGCCTCCGCACGATCCCCTACGAGGTCTCGGACACGGTGCTCATGACCAGCCGCGGCGGTTACCGCTACGACCGCACGTTCATGGAGGCGTTCCTGCGCCCGGGCAGCGACGAGGCGAATTGGGTGTCGCGCAATGGCATTGCAGCGACGGGCACCGTGGTAACCGGCCCGGCAGAAATGTCGCTCTACGTCGGTCAGCATTACATGCAGCCCACGGCGTACATCGGGCGCTTTGCCTTGCGCCTTGACGGATTCGCGTCCTGGCACGCCCCCTACGCGGGAGGCGAAGTGGTGACGAAGCCGATGATTGTGGGAGGTCGCGATCTGGTCTTGAACTACGCCACGTCCGCCCCCGGCGAGATTCGGGTGGAACTGCAGGAGCCCGACGGGGAACCGATTCCCGGATATTCCCTGATGGACGGCGCCCCAATCGTGGGCGACAGCGTGGCCCAGGCGGTCACATGGAAGCTCAAGACCGATCTCTCCGCCTTGGTTGGCAAACCCGTGCGCATCCGCTTCGTCATGAAGGACGCGGACCTCTACTCCCTCCGCTTCCGCTGATGCGACCATCGTCGCTCTACTCAAGCAGCGTCCCCAGTCGGCCACACCAACGATCCCCTCGCGATGGCATGAATCAACGGATCTTCGCACCCGCCAATCGATCGCGACCCTGCCCCCGATGAAAAATCCGCTCCTCCTCCTGATTCCACGCCTGGCGCTGGTCCGACTAATGTCCGGTCTGCTCGTTCTGGCGCTCGGTGCGATCAACGCCGTCGCGGCGTCTCCCCTCGAAATCGGCACGCGGCTGGAGATGTTCGTTGATTCCTACCTCGTCGACCGACTCAACGGGACACGGCTCAAGCTCACTGAGCCGACTCCCGCCGGGGTGGCGCTCCGCTTCGATGCGGACTGGGATGGCGCCTGCTCCGGCTTCGCGACAATCCTTCAGGACGGAGGCAAGTACCGGATGTACTACGTGGGCCTCCCGATGCATGACAACGACGAGGAGGCGGGGTCGTACGTGTGTGTGGCGGAGAGCCCCGATGGTATCCAGTGGACCAAGCCCAACCTTGGTCTCGTGGAGTACCGCGGCTCCAAGAACAACAACATCCTCTTCCTCCCCAACCCGGAGGAGCCGTACGCGATCAACTTTGCTCCCTTCATTGACGGACGTCCGGGCGTCCCGGCGAACGAGCGCTACAAGGCGGTCGGCGGCACCTGGCGGAAGGGCGGTATGTTTGTCCTCGCTTCCGCGGACGGCATTCGTTGGCGGAAGTGGCGCGAGAAGCCGGTTTTCCGCAATGGGGCGTTCGACTCCCAGAACATCGTTTTCTGGTCGGAGTGGGAGCAGCGCTACGTGTTCTTCTTCCGTGTCTTCTCGCATGTCGACGACTACCTTGGCATGGAGAAGTGGTCCTCGGTGGGCGGCCTGCGCACCATCGCCAAGACCACTTCGACGGACTTGGTGAATTGGACGCCGCCGCAGCGGATGAGCTTCGGGGCAACACCGTTGGAGCAGTTCTACACGAACCATACGCACCCGTACTTCCGCGCGCCCCACCTGTACATTGGCATGCCGATGCGTTTCGTGCCGGGCCGGAGGTTCCTTTCTGATGAGCAACTGCAGGCGCTCAAGGTCGTGCCCGCCTATCTGAATATCAAAGGAGGCAGCCTGTCGCATAACATTCCCAACGAGGTCTCGGACACCGTCCTCCTGTCGAGCCGCGGCGGCTACCGCTACGACCGCACGTTCATGGAAGCGCTGGTGCGCCCCGGCACCGAAGAAGGAAACTGGGTCTCGCGCAACGGGATCGCGGTCACGGGCATCATCCAGACGGGACCGAAGGAAATGTCGTTCTTCGTGGCCCAGCACTACGCCCAGCCTACGGCCTATGTGAAGCGCTTTGCGCTGAGGCTCGACGGCCTCACCTCGGTCAATGCCCCGTATACGGGAGGCGAGATGGTGACGAAGCCGATCATTGTGGGAGGTCGTGATCTGGTCTTGAACTACGCCACGTCAGCGCCTGGAGAGATTCGGGTCGAACTGCAGGAACCTGACGGGGAACCTATTCCTGGCTACTCCCTGATGGATGGCGCCCCGATCGTCGGCGACAGCGTGGCCCAGGCGGTCACATGGAAGCTCAAGACCGATCTCTCCGCCCTGGTTGGCAAACCCGTGCGCATCCGCTTCGTTATGAAGGACGCGGACCTCTACTCCCTCCGCTTCCGGAATTGAATCCGCCGCGCGCTTCTCTGCGGCTGTGTTGCCCTGATGCATTCCCTCTAACCATGAAATCCCCCGCCTTCACGTCTCGCCGATCGTTCCTGCCTGCCTTCGCCCTCGCGAGCGGGCTCGCCCTTGCCAGTCTTTTGGGATCGCGGATCTCCGCCGCTGAGGGGCGAGCGGCATTGAACGAGTCGGGCTTTGTGCTCCCGTCGGGTAGTCCGACCCGTTTCGAGCGGCTGATCTTCCTCGCCGTCGACGAGCGTTCGCTCCCCATTCGCGACAATCTCGCTCTTTTCCTGAGCAAGCCCGAAGTCATCCGCGCCCCGGTGCTGGCGCCGGCGACATCACCGACCGCGCCCGACAACAGCGCGGCGCACTTCAACGGCACCGTGATCTACGAGGATGGGCGGTACCGCATGTGGTACTATGCAGTCGGGTACGTCGCCGGAACCGCCGGGGGCAAGTCGGGAGAGTTCGGAATCAGCCCGGTCTGCTACGCCGAAAGCTCCGATGGGATCAACTGGACGCGGCCGAACCTTCGGCAGGTCGAGTGGCGTGGCACCCGGGACAACAACTGCCTCGCCATCGGTCCGGAGCCCATCCTTGGCAGCAACTGTTGTTCGGTGATCCGGGACGACGAGGATCCGCGCCCCGAGCGCCGTTACAAGATGGCCTTCGGGTTTCAGGACAAGGCGCGCAACATGTCGCGGGCGGGCACCGCGGTGAGCCCGGACGGAATCCACTGGACGCGCCTGCCCGCGGACGCCTCGGGGCCGAACTTTGCCGAGATCGGGTCCCTCTATAAGCACGGCGGGAAGTACTACCTCAACAGCCAGATCCGCGGTTGGGGCGAGGGGGATCGGCCGGAGGGGCGTCAGGCGTATGTTTGGATTTCGACCGATTTCGAAACGTGGCTGCCCGAGCCGGCGGCCTCGTTCAAGGTGCCCGAGCCGATTGCGTCCTCGGGTTACGGAACGCACGGACTCCCGCCCGCGAACTACACGCAGGTTCACCTCGGCGTTGGAGCCACGTCGCTGGGTAACGTCGCGATCGGATTGTGGGGCATGTGGAACAACCGGATCCCGAACTGGGGTGAAGGTGGGATCGACTGCCACCTTGGCCTCGTGGTCAGCGAGGACGGCATTCACTTCGACGAGGTGGCGAAAGGGATCCCCTACATCCGCAGCGACGAGTCGCCGGCCGACCCGGTGCCCGGGAAGAATTATCCCACCATCCTCCATCAGTCGAACAGCATGTTCAACGTGGGCAACCAGACGCTCATCTTCCACGGACGGTGGCGGAACGTCGATTTCCAGAAGCTGCAGGGCGCGGTCCGTTTCCAGCACCTCGCCGAGAACTACTGGGGCGCGGTGGCGCTGGCGCGCCTCCCGCGCGACCGCTGGGGCGCGCTGGCGCTGGCGGGCGCAAACCCCTGGAGTGGCGTCAAGACCGCTGGCGCGGTGTGGACGCGGGCCCTGACGCTGCCGGCGTCGGCGGTGAGTCGCATCACGCTTAACGCCAGCGACCTCGCCGGCTTGAGGATCGAGGTGGCCGACGACAACTTCCGGTCAATTCAGGGCTTCAGCGACGGACGCGCGAGCGGTGCCAGCGATCAGTTCGACGCCGAGATCAAGTGGGGAAGCGCCAGTCTGGCGGACCTCGCGGGCCGGACCGTGCGGTTTCGCATCCACTTTAAACGCAGCGAAGGAACCTATCCTCGGCTCTATGCCCTCAATCTGTCCACGAGGTAGACGGTTTGCCCGACTGCCGTTCGGTCTCCTGCTGCTCGGCCTTGCGCTGGCATCTAGCGCAAGAGGGCAGTCCTCCGACCTCGAGACTCGGTTCTCGGTGCTCAGTGGTGCGGAGGAGGTCGGCGTGACGGTGCTGGAGCCAGATCCCGATCGCGTCGCGACGGATGCCCTGTTGCTGCTGAACTTCGCGACGGATCGCACGACCTCTCTTCGTGATCCGCTGTACGGCGACCCCGTGCGGCGGTTTCTTGCGGCCGGCCATCGGGCAGCCAGTTTCGATGTGCCCGCGCACGGCGAGCGCGTCGATGCGGCGGGGAAGGGGATCGATGGACTGCGGGAGCGGCTGATCGCGGGTCGGGATCCCTTTGCGGGCTTCGTCGCAGACGGTCGCGCGGTGATCGACGAGTGCATCCGCCGTGGCCTGGCTCGCGCTGGGCGGATCGTCGTATGCGGGAACTCCCGCGCCGGCTATTGTGCATTGCGACTCGCGGCGGATGACCCTCGAGTCAGCGCGGTCGCCGGCCTGGCGCCCGTGACGGATTGGCGGGAGCTCCGTGAATTCGTGCGGGTGAAGGAGAGCCCGGCGGTGGCGGCGCTGGCCCTGGATCGCTTCGCGGAGACGCTGGCCGGGCGACCTGTGTATCTCGTGCTCGGCAACGCCGATCGCCGGGTGGGAACCGCCGCGTTTGCGGGGTTCGTGCACCGACTCACCGAGGTGGAGGCGGCGCGCGGACTGGAGCAGTCGGCGCTTTGCCTTCTGATCGTCGACGACTCACCCGGGCACACGCTGGCGGACCGCTGGAGCGCGGAGGCGGCCCGTTTCTTGATTGCACACGGGGGGAAGTCGGATTTCGCGACCAATCGGAACTAGTCCATGAAAATTGTTGATGTTCGTACGACGCTGCTGACCGGGCCCTCGACCCACGATCCCTTTCTGCGCGAGGCGCGGAAGCTGCGGAGCGCGGCGTTCGTCGAGGTCATTACGACTGATGGCCTGATTGGCGTCGGTGAGACCTACGCTGGCTACGCCTGCCCGGAGGTGATTCCGAGCATCGTCGACTTTTTCCGGCCCATCCTCGTCGGCCAGACAGTGGACGATATCCCCGCACTGTGGCGACGCATGTACCGGTGCGGTAACTCGTGGTGCCGCGTTGGACTCGGTACGGCGGTTCTCTCGGGTATTGAGGCAGCGCTTTGGGACCTGAAGGGCAAACGGGCCGGCCTGCCGGTGCATGCACTGCTTGGAGGAGCCAAGCATGACAGGCTCCCTTGCTACGCCACTGGAGGACCGGCGAACTATCCCAAGGAGAATCTAGGGCGGAAGATCGACCACTATTTCAGCCTTGGGTTCCGGGGCATCAAGGTCGGCGTCGGCAGCTTCGCTCGCGATGGCGGGTGGTACACACCGGAAAGCGAGGCGGAGGCGGTCGATTTTGAGGCCGACAAACTGCGTTTCATGCGGGAGCGCGCCGGGAAGGATGCGTGGATCATGCTCGACGCCCACATGGACAACAAAGAGGGGGCGATCTGGTCTCTCGAAACCTGTGTGGCGGTGGCACGCGCGCTCGAGCCCTTCGACCTTTTCTTCTTCGAGGAACTGCGGCCCTACACGGACCCGTGGGGGTATGCCGAGTTGTGCCGCCGGACGAGCATTCCGATCGCGGGTGGCGAGTTCCTCACGGCAACCTATGAATGGAGAGTCTTTTCGGAGCAGGACTGCTTCGATATCGGGCAACCCGACGCCTCCTTCACGGGGGGACTGGGGGAGTTCCTTGCGGTCGCCGGAATGCTCGGCGCCCGGGGCAAGCAGGTCGCCACTCACGCGTGGGGCGCTGGTGCCTCGCTCATGCAAAACGTTCACGCAGGCTTCGCCGCGGCCAACACCTGCATGCTGGAGGTTCCCCCGGACTACGGGCCCCTGCACTCCGAATTGATCGATGGCGGACTGATCCTGCGCGACGGCTTTATCCTTCCGCCCGAAAGGCCCGGGCTCGGCATCAGGCTGACCGACGACATCCGTCGCCGCTTTCCCTTCCGGCCAGGTTCGGGGGAGTTCATCAGCGTGCCCGGGAAAATCCTCAACGACGATCTCCTCCCATGAACATCCTCATCGATCTGGTGCCTCATGTCCCGGCCCTCCAGGCCATCCGCGCATCGGGTCGTCACACGCTGGAGGTGATGGACCCGCCGTTGGAGCAGCGGAGGCGAATCGATCCCGCCCGGCTGCAAGAGGTTGAGGTCCTGCTGTGCACGTTTCCCCCGGAGAACTTTGCCGACCTGCCACGCCTGCGTTGGATCCAGTTGTCATCGACTGGCTACAGCCAGCTCTTCGGGTTGGGGCTGGCGGCCCGCGGCATTCGGGCGACCAATTCGCGCGGCTGCTTTGATTGCCCGATCGCGGAGTGGAACGTGGCGATGCTCGTGAATCTCGCGCGTGACCTCCGGCAGATGATCCGCAACCAGGACGCGGCGGTGTGGGACCGCTCCGCCCGTTTTCAGCGCGAGGTTCGCGGCCTGACCGTCGGCCTTTGGGGCTACGGCGGAATCGGACGCGAAACCGCGCGTCTGTGCCGTGCGCTCGGCTTGCGCGTGCACGTGCTGACGCGGCAGGGAGTTTCTGATCGCGGGGATACCTATCTCGTGCCGGGAACCGGCGATCCGACGGGCACGTTGCCCGACCGTACTTTCCGGGCGGGGGAGGAACTGGAGTTTCTTGCCGGCCTCGACTTCCTCGTGATCGGCATGCCCCTGACCAAGGCGACCGACGGGCTCATCGGTGAGCGCGAGCTGCGCGCGCTTCCCCCGCACGCGTTCGTGCTCAATCCCGCGCGCGGCCCGATCATCCAGGAGGCTGCGCTCCTGCGGGCGCTGCGCGAGGGTTGGATCGCCGGGGCGGCGCTCGATACGCACTACGCCTATCCGCTTCCCGCGGAGCATCCGCTCTGGCGGATGAACAACGTGATCCTCACGCCGCACATTTCCGGCTCGGGCCTGAGTCCGCACTTCCTTGAGCGTGTCTGGGACATCTTTTCGCTCAACCTTGAACGAATGGAGCGGGGACAGCCGCTCCTGAATGAATTGTCCGCCGACCAACTGGCGGGCGGTTGAACTCTCACCCCGTCCTTTGCCTCTCACGATCATGTTTCGCCGCCCCCGATTACTCGCCTCATTCGCCCTCGCCCTGCTCCCAGCCCTGCCGCTGGCCTCGCAGTCCACGGTCCGCTTCGAGGAGAAGCTTATCTGGAACGACTACACCTATGGTTTCGGCGTTCAGGCGGCCGATCTCGATGGCGACGGGTTCGTCGACCTCGTGACGGCTGACACCTCCGGCTTCGTCCAAGCCGAGGCGTACGCGGGAGAGCCTCCGGGCAGCGGACCGACGGATGCTGGAATCCGGCGGCCGGCGATGTCGGGCGGACCCTCGCCGCGCAACAGCCATGTGTATTGGTTTCGCAATGACGGACGCGGTGGGTTCGAGCGCCGCTACATTGTCCGCGATGATCCCAATCGCCGGTTGGAGCGGCATGTGATTGTGGACCTGAATGGTGACCGCCGTCCTGACGTCATCATGGTGGACAACTTCCTCGGCGACATCGTTTGGTTCGAGAATCCAGGACCCGACGCCCTCAAGCGCGGGGACCTTTGGCGGAAGCGCTTCATTTCCAAGGGAGGCATGTTTGGATCGGTGGACGTCACGGTGGCGGACTTCGACGGCGACGGTTTGCTCGACGTAGTCGGTGCGGGTTGGCGGCTGGGAAACTGCTTCACGTTCTTCCGGAATCCCGGCCCACACTCGGCGGCGGAGTGGGCGGGAGCGGTGATCGACAGTGGTTTTCCGGGTGCGTCCTGCGTCGTGGCGGGTGACATCGACGGCGACGGCCGGGCCGACGTGCTGGCGACGAGTCGGGACTCGCGGGCGGTGATGTGGTATCGAGCGCAATCCGGTCCCGGCGGGCTCGTCTGGCGCCGAAACGTGATCGATCTCACCCCGAGTCCCGAGCCTGTTTTCGCGAAGCTCGCGGACCTCAATCGCGACGGCCGATTGGACGTTGTGCTCGCGTGGGGCGGATATCTCTCCATCCCGGAAGGCAAGCCCCGCCCCGGTTCCGTGGTGTGGTATCGCAACGCGGGAGTCGCGGATGACCGGGTGCAGTGGAGCAAGCACGTCATCAGCCATGAACTGCCCGGGGCGGTCGATGTTGTTGTCGCCGACTTCAATGGTGACGGTCGCGACGACGTGGCGGCGCTCGGTTGGATGCCGGGAGAGATCGCGTGGTTCGACAACGCCGGCGATCCTGCGGGCCGCTGGCGGAAGCACTCCGTGAAGACCAACTATCCCAACGCCAACCAGATCATCGCCGCTGACTTCGATCGTGACGGTCGCCTCGACCTCGCTGCGATCGCCGACTACGGAGCGATGGAGCTGAGGTGGTGGCGCAACGTCCCATGAGTCGACTCCGCCGGATCCTTCCGCCTTCGGTCAACTGCTCGCGCGCGCTGATCGAATCCGAATCTCCTCACTTCTCCAATCTCGTCTCCATCGTCCTCCGCCGATCCGGCACTTCGAACCAGATCAGCCCCTCCCATCTGAATCGTCGAAGACTGTCCACATCCCCATCCTGATCCTTTATCCCAAACCCTCAGCCTCTTCCCCATGTCCAAGAAACTTGTCCGTCTGAATCGAAAGAACCTTCGCGGAGTCTGGTGTGCCTTGATCGTTCCGTGGAATGCCCGCGGAACCGTGGATGCGCGCCGCTTTGCCCGTGAAATCCGGGCCTACCGGGGCACTGGGGTGCATGGGGTCTACACGGGAGGCACGACCGGAGAGTTCTACGCCCAGTCCGATGCGACCTATGAGCGGATTACGGAGATCGCCTGTGAGGAGGCGCACGCCAGCGGCCTGCCGATTCAGATTGGGGCCACGGCTTTGAGCACGCTTACGGCGAGGCAGCGCATCCGTCATGCCGTAAAGTCCGGGGCGGACGCGATCCAGATCGCGCTGCCCTGCTGGCTGGAACTCAAGGATGACGAGGTGCTCCGGTTTGTCCGGGAAATCGCGGACGAAGCGGGATCGACGCCGATCGTGCTGTACCTGACCAGTCGCTCGAAGCGGAAGGTCGCCCCGCCGCTGTTCGGCGAACTGGCCGCGGCAGTTCCGACCTTTATCGGCACAAAGGACACGGGCAGCGACCTTGAGACGGTCCGCGCGCTCCTGCAGGCGGCGCCGGAGGTGGCGATTTTCGGTGGAGAGGACTTTTACGAACGCATTCCGGTGGGTGGTCGAGGAGGGTACTGCTCGATCACTGGATTCAATGCCCGCAAAGTCGTGGAACTCTACGAACTCTGCGCGGCGGGTCGCATGGACGAGGCGAAGCCGTTGGCCGATGCGATCCACCGCTATCTGTACGAGGCATTGATTCCGCTGGTCAAGGAGCAGGGACTCTGGGACTCAGCGGTCGATCGAATCCAGCGGGTGGCGGGTGGGGTGGATGTCGGCGTCGCCTGCCAGTCTCCCTATCGCAGCGGCACGGCGGCGCACGTCCGGCAGGTAATCGCGTGGGTCCGCAAGCACACCCCCGAGTTGCTGCCGGACCACCTCCGATGATGCCCATCACGAGCCGTTTCCTTGGCGCACGCTGGCTCCTGCCCGCGATGCACCTCGTCCCCGATCCAGTTCGGCGCTGGCTATGATGTCGCCGCTGCATCAACCCAGAGAACTCCTTCCATGAGCTATCAGATCGAATTCGAAACCACGGTGTGTCGCATGCCGCCGGGCACCGCCTTCAGCGCCGTCGCGGGTCCGCGGGTCGTGCGCACCTCCGACGGCGGGCTCGCGTGCTCGTTCGTCGCCCAGTCAGGGCTCGGGGTGAATGACTTCACCCCGATGCTGGCCCGCTCGGCCGACGGTGGTCGGAGTTGGGGCGAGGCGAGTCCGCTGTGGCCTGACCTCATCGGGAAGTACTCGATCTTCGGGTCGATCAGCCGGGGTCTCGGCGGGCGCCTGCTTTTCTTCGGCTCGCGTACGGTGATCGCGGCTCCGGGAGAACTGTTCTGGTCCGATGCGCTGCAGGGCCTGAAAGCCAACGAACTGATCTGGTCGGAGTCTTCCGATGACGGTCGTACCTGGGCGGCCTTCCGGGTCATTCCACAGCCGGTGCCCGGCAGCGCTGAGGCGCCGGGCGCGCTGTGCGAGACCCAGACCGGAGGCTTGGTCTGCTGCTACGCGCCGTACCGGACCTTTGATCCGGCGGTGGTCGTGGAGACCAACCAGATCGTTTCCCTTGCGAGCGACGACGGCGGCAAGACCTGGCGGGCGGCCCGAATGGTGACGTTCCCGAACCCCAAGGCGAACGGGGCGGAGGCGTGGGTGGTGGAACTCTCGGACGGACGCATCCTTGGGACCGCGTGGCACATCAATCCCGGCGTCGACGAGCCAAACGCCTTTGCGCTGTCGCCGGACGGTGGCTTCACGTGGGGCGCGACGCAGTCCACCGGCATCCTCGGTCAATCGACCGCGCTGGCACCGTGGCGCGAGGGCGAGGCACTGTTCGTCTACAACCAGCGGCGCCACGGCGACATCGGAGTCTGGCTGGCCCGGGTGCGGCCGGAGGGCGGTCGCTTCGGCGTGGCGAGCAACGCCCGGGTCTGGGCCGCGCCGCGCCCGGCGCAGGACCCGACGAAGACGACGCATGAGAGCTGGACCAACTTCTCGTTCGGCGAACCGGCGGCCGTGGTGCTGCCGGATGAATCGGTGTTCGTCGTGCTGTGGACCGCGCCCGCCAGCGGCGGCGGCGAAATCCGCGGCGTCAAGGTGCGGCTGAATTCCGCGTCGGTGAACACGCTGTAGCTTCGGACTCTCTTTCAGATCCTCGATCCTTCGCTCTCTATATGACCTCGCGCACGCCTCCTCGAATCCCGTTGTCGCTCCATCGGACCATGCCGATCCGCACGTTCCGTCGACTCACTGTTCTCACTCTGGCATCCCTCTCGGCCGTCTTCGGTCAAGGCGCGCGCCCAGTGGAGGATCGCCTGCAACTCCTGGTCGACGCGACCCTCGTGGCCAGTGCGACCGGTGCCCGCCTCGTTCAACATGCTCCGGTCTCCGGCGGCATCGCCCTCCGGTCGGAGCGTCCGTGGGAGGGTGACACCTTCTACATCAGCTCCGTTTACCGGCAGGACGGCGTTTACCGCATGCTCTACCGCGGCGTGGACAAGCGCACGGACAGCGAGACGTATCACCTCTGCCTCGCGACCAGCAAGGACGGGATCACGTGGGAGCGCCCCTCGCTCGGCCTGATCGACTTCGATGGCTCGCGCGACAACAACATCATTTCGGATGGTCGGGGCCAGCGGCTCGGCATGTGCTTCACGTTCCATGATCCGCGACCGGGCGTTCCGGCCAACGAACGCGTGAAGGCGTTCGTGTGGTCGGACGGCAAGCGGTACTACCATTACTCCGCGGGCCGCCCGGAGCGGAAGCTCGTTGTTCTGGGGTCCGCCGACGGAGCCGAGTTCCACGAAACGACCATTCAGTCGAAGCTGTCCAGCGCTCGGCCCAACGCCTTCGACGGTGGGGGCATCTTCTGGTCCGAGGCCGAGCAACTCTTCGTCGGCTATTTCCGCTGGTGGGATCGCGACGCGAAGCCGCATGCGCGCTCGCTGCAGGACTGGATGTTGCCCCAACTCGGCGACGGTGTGCGTTCGGTGTTTCGCTCCACCTCGAAGGACCTGGTCGAGTGGTCGCCGGAGCAGTCGATGTCGTACGGTGACACCCCGCGGGAACACTTCTACGAGAGCGGAACGCATCCCTACTTCCGTGCGCCGGATCTCTACGTCGCGCTGGCGAACCGCTTCAATCCCGGACGCCGCGCTCTCAGCCTCGAGGAGGAGAGGGAACTCGCCATCCGCAGCGTCCCCGGCTCGCGGCAGCGCCGGCTCACCTTCGCGAGTGACGCCAATGACCTGATTCTCCTCGTGACCCGCCCCGGGAGCGATGTCTACCAGCGGCCGTTTCTCGAGGCGTTCATGCGTCCGGGCGCCAACCCCGGCAACTGGGCCTCGCGTAGCAACTACCCGCCGCAGCACGGCGGCCTGTGGCAGACCAGCCCGACGGAGATGTCGTTCCTCGTGACCCGGCAGCACTTCCAGCCGGCGAACCACCTGGAGCGCATGGTCCTGCGTCTCGATGGCTTTGCCTCGATGAACGCCGGCTACGCGGGCGGCGAATTCGTGACTGTTCCCCTCACGTTCCGCGGCGACGAGCTCCAGCTGAATTTCGCCACGAGCGCGGCGGGTGAAGTGCGGGTGGAGCTGCAGGACGAGAAGGGAAACCCGCTGCCGGGCTTTTCGCTCGATGACTGCGACCCGCTCATCGGCGATCGCATCGCGCATCGCGTGAGTTGGCGGGGGAGGGAGTCGGTGAGTGGCTACGTCGGCCTTCCCATCCGGCTGCGCATCCAGCTGATCGATGCGGACGTTTACTCCTTCCGCTTCACTCGGTGAACCCTCACTCGCTTTCCCTTCTTCCCCTGCATGACCACCTCGACTCCTTTCCCCCGGCTTCCCGCCCTCGACGCCCACGGGCACTACGGCACGTATCACGACGCGAACCGGCTGCTCTCCGACTTTTCGAGCGCCTCCGCCGCCGAGGTGGCGCAGCGCGGCCGGGCGTGCGGGGTGACGTGGACCATCGTGTCCCCGCTCTCCGGCCTGCTTCCGCGCGGTCGGAATCAGTCCGTGATGGCCGCCAACGAAGCCGCCCACCGCGATGTGCAGGCGACGCCCGGCCTGCTTCAGTATGTCATCGTGAATCCCCTCCAACCGGAGACGTACGACCAAGCGCGGCGCATGCTCAAGACGCCTTGGTGCGTCGGCATCAAGGTTCATCCGGAGGAGCACACGTACCGCATCTCCGACCATGGCGACGAACTCTTCGCGTTCTTTGAGGAGACCGGCGTGCCGGTGAAGGCGCACAGTGGCTGCCCGAACCGCTTGCCCGAGGACTTCGTGCCCTTCGCCAATCGCTTCCCGCGTGCCCGGGTCATGCTGGCGCACCTGGGCAACGGGGCGGGTGCGGGTGGACGCGTGGATCTGCAGGTGCGGGCCGTGCAGGCGGCTCGTCACGGCAACCTCTGGATCGACACCTCCAGCGCCCGCAGCATTCTCCCTAGGCTCGTGGAGTGGGCGGTGAAGGAGGTGGGGGCGGAGCGCCTGATCTTCGGCAGCGACACGCCGCTGTACCACGTGGCGATGCAACGGGAGCGCATCGAGTGCGCGGAGATCTCCGAAGCAGACCGTCGACGGATCCTGTGGGACAACGCCCTCGCCCTGTTCGGGTTGGAGCGACTTCGCGACCAAGCGGGTTGATTGTCCGGCTGAACGTAACCCGCCGCCATCATGCGTACGATCGACCTTGCGGTCGTTGCGATCTACCTGATCGCGACCATCGCCCTTGGCATCACGTATCGGGGACGAACCGGGGCCGTGGATGAGTACTTTACGGCGCGGGGCATGTTCCGGGGTCGGCTCGGAGAAATCCTGATTGGCCTGAGCATCGCCGCGACGTTCATGTCCGGCATCAGCATCATCGTCTATGTCAGCGCCGCTTACAGCGATGGGGCGAAGATCGGACTCGGCCTGATCTGCCTACCGATCGCCTGGTGGGTTCTCATCCACTGGTTCCTGCCGCGCTACCTGGCGGCGGGTGGGGTCCATGCGTACGACGTGGTCGAACGGCGCTTCGGCTACCCGGTGCGCGTGTGCCTGTCCGTCATGTTCTTCCTCCTTCGCGTCGGGTGGATGGGCGTGATGCTCTATGTGCCAACGTTGATCATCATCGGGTCCACGGGACTTTCGCCGCAATGGTTCTGGCCGATCGTGCTGGTGATCGGGTTGTCCTCGACGGTCTACACGGTGATCGGGGGCATTCGCGGCGTGATCGTCACGGATGCGTTGCAGTTCATCGTCATCATGGGAGGGATGCTACTGATCGTCGTCTTGCTGCTGGCGCGGTTGGATCTGCCATGGACGGCCCTGTGGGCCGACTGGGCGGAGCGGGGACGGCTCCAAGTGCTCGATTTCTCGCTCGATCCGACCAAGTCGCTGACCTTTTGGACGGTGGTGCTGGGCATTTCGGTGGCGAACCTCGGATCCTACCTCGCGGATCAGATGTCGCTGCAGCGCTACCTCGCCGCCGAATCGATTCCGGCTGCCTCGCGTGCCTTCACGGTGAACGCGGTCGGCGTCGCCATTGTGATCGTGACGCTGGTTTTGGCGGGGTTGCTGCTGTCGACTTGGTACCAGCGGCACCCGGACCCTACCTTGCCGGTCAAGGCGGACCATGTGCTGGCGTTCTTCATCGGCCGGGAGTTGCCGCCCGGGGTGGCGGGCGTACTGATCGCGGCGATCCTTGCGGCGACGATGAGCAGCATGACGAGTTGCATCAATTCACTCGCCGGCATCATCACCACGGACTGGCTTGTCCGTTGGGGGCGACGCCGGTCGGCGGAAGAGAGCTATCGCCTCGGCCGCTGGATCAGCCTGCTGATCGGCGTGGGGGCAACGCTGCTGGCCGGCTTCGCCGAGAATCTGGGATCCGTCCTCGACGCTCAGGCGAAGGTCATGGGCGCGTTCCTCGGGCCGATGCTGGCTTGCCTCGTTCTGGCAGTGGGGCGACGGGAGCGCCGGGGATGGACGGTGCTGGCTGGCATCTCGGCGGGCGTAGTCGCGGGGTGGATCGTCGCCGCGCTGCCGGTAGCAAGCCTATGGGTTCCGCCCGTCTCGTTCGGTGTCGCGATGGCGGTGGCCGCGGTGTTCCGGCCGGTTGCTGCGGAGGCTTTACCTCCGGCGAGGGGAAATACACCGACCTGAGGGCGCGTCGGCGGATCGGCTCCGTCGCTGCGAGGGCAGTGTCGGCGGCCCCGACTAGATCCCGAGGGCGCTCATCTGTGACGCCTCCTCGCCGAGCATGCGCTTGATGCTGTGGTCGAGGATGTCTTGGATATGGGCTTCCATCGCCGCGGTCGCCGCGACGGCATCGTGGGTCGCGATGGCATCGTGGATCCGCTGATGCTCGGCCAAGGTCTTCTGCGTCTCCGCCAGGTAGTCCGGGATCTCCGCCGTGTAAAGCGGGGTGATCCCGCCCACGACGCGGTTGATGAGCCGTAGGCGGACGATCTCCGTCTTGAGCAGGGAATTATGTGCGGCGTTCATCACCGCCACGTGGAAGCGGATGTCGACGCGGGCGAGGGCGCTCTTCAGTTCCTCGGTTGGCTCGCGCAAGGCCTCTCGGCCGGCGGCGGCGGCGATCTCCAGCATCTCATCATGCGCCGCGCCAATCTCCCGACGGTCATCGTCGGTGTGCTCGATCGCCGCCAGACCCGCCGCATTGCTCTCCAGGACCTTCCGCATCCAGCACAGCTCCTTGAAATCCTTCAAGTCCATGAACTTCACCATCGCTCCGATCTTCGGGCGAATCACCACCAACCCGTCCGTTTCCAACTGGCGCAAGGCGTCATGAATCGGCGTCCGACTCACGCCGACCTCGGACGACAACGCGTTCGCGCTCAGGTTCGTCCCGGGGGCGTAGGTGCCATCCAGTATCTTATTGCGGATGAAGGTGTAGGCTTTGCTGGTGCTATCGATCCTCATCGTGGGATTGTTCGGGTTCGCGCAGGGGCGAGGCAAGGGGAAATCCGGCGCGGTCGGCGATGCCGCAGCCGTCGTCCCATCCTCAGGGCAGGGACGAAGTCGTCGCCCGCCGGCGGAGGCCGACGACACTACGGACGGCGGTAACGGCAGGGCCGGGGTGGCGCGGGTCAGGAGGCGGGGCTCAGTTCGTGATGTCGAACGTCGTGCTCCGCTCGCGGATCGGAATGTACGTCTTGTACCACGCTTTCTGGGCGTCGCTGCCGGCGTAATCCTTGAGGGCCTGCTCGCTCGCAAATTCCATCACGAAGGCATTCGCGGCACCGCCCTGAACCTTGATCGACCGGGTCCAGACGCGGGTGATGCCCTTGAACGACTGGGGCAGGGCCTTCACGCCATCGAGGGCGGCCTGGATCTGCTCGGGCGTCGTGCCTTCCTTCCACTTGACGGTCACCACGTGGATGACGGTCTTGGGGGCGGTCTCGGCGCGGACGACAGCCGGGAGTGACGCGAGGAAGACGGTGGCGCAGGCAATGAGGAGGCGGAGTTTCATGAGGGGGATCGTACGGATGAGGGTTGGAAGAAAGCGCTCAACCGCACCCGTTCGCGAAGGGGCGAACCGGCGCGCGAAGCGCACCGAGGAGTCTCTCCGCAAATCGGTGCCGCGCAAGTGCGTATCTTGCTCCGCGCCGGCATGGAGCCTCGTCCTTGCGCGGCGAAGACGGACTTCTCCCCATCTCCGGCTCCGGCGGTCAGCGGAGCCGCCCCTCACCACACGGTCCAACCGCCGTCCACGACCAGGCTCTGGCCCGTGACGTAGGAGGCACCGTCGCCGAGAAGGAAGAGCGTGGGACCGACGATCTCGGAATTGACGCCGATGCGTCGAAGCGCGGTCTTCGCCGAAAGGTCGGCGATCAGCCCGGGGTGGGCCCGCTGCACGTTCGGGTTCGGGAACGGTCCTGGCGTCACGCAATTCACGCGGATGCCGGACGCGCCGTAGTGGACCGCAAAGTACTTCGTCATCTGGATGACCGCCGCCTTGCTCGCCCCGTAGTCGATCGGGTTCGGCCTCATCGGCAGGTGGTAGATGCGCGGATCCGGCGAGACCATGCCGTACATGCTGCCGTAAAGGACGATGCTCCCGGAACCGCGGCTGCGCATCCGCTCCGCGACTTGCCGCGTGAGCAGGAACGCCGGCGTGAGCGCCCGGCAGAACGTGGAGTCGAGGTCGGACGGGAGGAGCTCCTCCACCGTCTTCCCGGCCGACGACGCGAAGGCAAAGTGCACGACCCCGTCGGGCACACCGTGCTCGTTCATTATCGCGTCGAGCGCGGGCGTGAGGCCCGCGACGTCGGTGAGGTCGACGTCGTAGGCGAGTGTGTTCCGGAGACCGCGCTCGCGGACAAACGCCGCGGCCTTGCCCGGAAGGTCGAGGCAGAGGACCTTTCCGGCGGATCGATCGAGTTCCTCGGTGACCGCGGAGCCAAGGTAGCCGGCGCCGCCGGTGACGAGGATGGTGCGGCCGGCGAGGGAGTGCCAGGGATTCATCGGGTTAGCGGGCCGTGTAGCCGCCGTCGACAAGGAGATTGGCGCCGGTCACGTAGCGGCCGGCGTCGCTGAGCAGGAAGACCACCGGTCCACCGAGCTCCCGCGCCTCCGCCATGCGGCCGAGCATCGTCATCTTCTCGTACTTCTCGAGGAAGGCCGGTGCCTGCGGCTTGGCCGGATTGTAGATGCCGCCGGGGGAAACGACGTTCACGCGGATGTTGGACTTCCCGTAGTAGGCCGCGAGGTAACGCGTAACATTGATCATTCCGCCCTTGTGGAAGAAGTAGTCGGGCGGCGCCCCCATCGACGTGCCCTCGTAAAGCCACGGGTTCATGCCGACGACCCCGTACATCGACGAAATGTTCACGATGCTGCCGGAGCCCAGCTTGGCCATCGCGTCGCCGAACACGCGGATCGTCGCAATGAAGCCGGTCGCGTTGTCGTCCATCGACTGGCGCCACGCCGCCAGATCGTCGCCGAAGGACTTCATCGGGCGCGACGCCGAGTTGTAGACCACGCCGTCGATGCGCCCGTGCTGGGCGAGCACGCGGTCGCGCAGCGCCTGCAGCGAGGGCTCGGAGTGTTGGTCGACCTCCTCGGGGTGGACGGTGTTTCCGGCGGCGGCGTGCGCGGCGACGATCTCCTTGAGGGAGTCGCGGCTGCGCGAGGCGATGACGACGGTGGCGCCGGCGGCGACGAGGGCGTCGATCAGCGCTGGACCGAGCAGTCCGGTGCCGCCGAACTGGACAACGACCTTGCCTTGCAGGGTCAGGGGAAGGGGCGTGGTATCAGGCATAGGGGGACCGGGTGGAGGGTTTGACGGACGCCGGAAGGGCCTCGATGTGGCCGCGAACCAGTTCGAGGCGCTGCTTCACGTAGCTGGAGAGCGCGACGACGTCGGAGCCGATGCCGAAGACGCGGAAACCGTCGTTGACGAGATCCTGGAACGGCGCGTAAAGGCCGGCGGCCATGCAGAACTTGCCGTTGGCCTTGCACGCCGCCGCGACGCGGCGGCGGGCGGCGACCACGGTCGGGTGATCGAGTTGCCCCGCGACCCCGATGCGGTGGCTGAAGTCGCCGGGTCCGAACAGAACACCGTCGAAGCCGGGCAATGCGCAGATCGCCTCCACGTGCTCCAAGGCCTCGGGGGACTCGATCTGCAGGATCACGATCTTCTCGTGGTTGGAGTAGGAGAGGTAGTCGGCCATCGGCACGAGGCAGAACTGGCCGTCGATGTTGCCGCCATCGAGGGCGCGCCGGCCGAGCGGATGGAAACGCACGCTGTCGATGATGCGCCGCGCCTCGTCGGCGTCGGCGACGTGCGGCACGATGATGCCGGCCGCGTCCATCTCGAAGGGCTTGATGTAGTCGCTGTAGCTGCCCTTGGCGACGCGCACCAGCGCATCGACGTTGTGGATACGGGCGGCGCGGATCTGGTTCTCAAGGCCGACCCAGTCGTTGGGCACGTGCTCGGTGCAGAGCCACACGCCGTCGACGCCGCACAGTCCGGCGATTTCCAAAACCCGGGGGTCGGAAAGATTGACCTTCAGGATCGAGGGCATGAGCCCTTCGCGCAGGAGGCGGAGGATGCGGCTGGGTCGTAGGTGCATGAGAAAAAAGGGGAGGGTTGCGGGAGGGTGGTCAGTTCGGGGCGATCTCGGTCAGCGCGATCTCGCGCCCGCCGGACTCGCGGCTGCGGATGCCGGCGATGACGAGCTTCATGAGCTCGACGGTCTCGGCGAACGGGTACGGATGGACGCCCGTGCGCAGGTACTGGATGAACGCCTCCAACTGGGCGCGGAACGCGAAGTAGGAGTCGCCGGAGGCGGTTTGGACCCGCCCGGCCGTGCCGCACAACTGCAGCACGCCGAAGCTTCCGTACATGTCGGCCGACGCCACGACGACGACATCCACGCCGCGGCGGTGCGTGAGGTGGACGACGTTGCGGGCGGCGGTGCCCGTGTTGCGCACGGTGAGGAAGCCCGGGCCGAGGATCGGATACACGGCCTCGAGCGCGTGGATCCCGTAGGTCTCCCAGCTCTTGGCGGTGGTGATGCTGACAAAGCGCAGGTCGCCGAGGTCGCGCGTCGAATGCCGGTAAGGCATGAACTCCTTCGTGTAGCGCATGCTGCTCGACGACATGAGCGGACGGCCCTGGTTGTGCCACTGCACGAATGTCTGCAGGTCGGGCTCGTTGTCGGTGAGCGGCTTGTCGACGAAGACCGGCACCCCGGCCTCGATGAAGGGACGGGCGCGTTCGACGTGCTCGTGGCCGATGTCGGTGGCGATGATCACCGCGTCCACGTGTCCGATGACGTCGGTGGGCTTCTCGACGACGTGCGGGATGAGCGAGAGACGGGCGACGTGCTCGGCGGTGAAGCCGCCGTTGCCCGCGCAGTGGATGTGGGTGACCCGCGCGCCCGGGATGTTGACCGTCGCGGCGGGCTCCTTGTTCAGGTAGGCCGGAATGCCGGGGAACGGACATTCCTTGGTCATCAGTTCGCGGTCGTAGCCGTTGAACAGGGCGCTCCAGGAGTACGGATGACCGTTGCCGACGGTCGAGCCGAGCATGGCGAGACGGATCTCGTTGGGATTGCGGACGAGGGACATGGGGGAGGGTTACTCGACGTTGATCGGCAGCTTGCCGGTGCGGTATTCACTTTCCCACACCTTCAGCACGTCGGCGGTGTAGGTGTCGACCGATCGGGTCTCGCCGATGTGGCGGAGCATTTCCGGCAGCCAGCGGTGCCCGAAGCGCACGTGCTGGGTTTCGTCGGCGATGTCGTAGCGCACGAACTGTTCGCTCAAGCGGTCGCCCGACTTCTCGTGGGCCTCGACGCGGCGGTGGCGGTACGGGAAAGCATGAACCTCGTTGCCCATGGTGAGCATGCAGTACTGCATGACCGGCGGGAACTGGCAGCGCCAGCGGAACACCTGCAGATACTGGGGGCTCTGGAAGGGATCGAGGCCGTTGCGGCGCATCCACTCGTAGCCCATCAGGCAGTGGCGAACTTCGTCGTAGAGGTGCCGGGCGCTGTCGAATTGGAACTCCCACGGCATGTCGCGGAGCCCGTAGAGGACGACAGCGACGGTCTCGGCGGCGAGCATCTCGGTGGAGTAGCGCTCGAATTCCTCGACCGTGTGGGCGCGGTAGTCGTCCTCGGGAGGCATGACCGCGAAGTCGGCGCCGCGCTGGGTGAAGCGCTCGTCGCGCGCGGCCTCGCGGGGCGGCGTGAACTCCCGGCGCTCGGGCGGGGTGGCGGGGGCGGCCGCGCGCGGCGCGAGCCCGGAGACGCCGCCGGCTGCATCGAGGAGAGCGCGGATGTAGTGTTCCCAAACTTCCGATGCGGGCGATGCGGGCCGGCCGGCGTCGACGGCCGCGAGGAGTGGCAGCACGCGCTCCTGCTGGGCGCGCAGGTCGAGCTGCGCATGCTGGATCGCGTAGACGCTGGGCAGGTCGCTGTTCGGAAAGGTCGCCCGCTCATGATTCGCGAGCGCTTGGATGAGTGCCGGAAACACGACGCGGTAGATGCCACCGGCCAGAGCGTGCTCGTCCGGCGCATGGCGGAGTTCCGTGGCCAATCGCACCAGCGCCGGGTCGTCGGGCCGCTGGAACGCGGGCGACTGGATTTCGCGCAACCGGAGGTAGAACGCGTTCACGTGCAGCGCGCACTCCCAGATCGAGCGCCCCGCCTCACACTTGGTCTCAAAGTGACCGATCGCCGGCATCCAGCCGGCCAGGATCTGGAGAATCTCGTGCTCGAGGTAGCGGTACCGATTGAGCAGGCGACGGTTCAGGTCGATGGGCAGGCTGCCGGAATCCGGTGCCGTCGAGGAGGAGTCGGGGAGTGAGACCATGGGAGGGCTAGGGTTGGAGATCGGCGCAACGCACCCGCACTCCCTGGTCGGCCGAGGCGAGCGCGGCGAGATTGAAGCGAAGGGTTTGTTCGGCGGCTTCAAGCGAGCACAACGCGGCCGGGCGGCCCTCGACGAGGTCGAGGAAGCGGTTCGCCTGCACGATGAAGAACGTGTCGCGCTCGGCGGTCGGCATGGCGTGCCACGTCCAGGCAGTCTCTCCCAGTCGCTGAACCCCCCAGCGCCGCAGATGCACTTCCATGCGCACGCTGCCGGCCTCGGCGTTGAACTGCGTGACGGATTCGTTCGGGGCCTGGAACTGGTTCATGGTGTAGTTGACCAGCACGTCCCCGTGGCGCGCGCAGAGGTTCACGGTGTCCTCGACGGTCACATGGGCCAGCACCTGATGCGCGCAGTCGCAGTAGACCGAGTCGGTCGGTCCGATCACGCTCTCCACCCAGTTCGCCACGTGGGTGAGTCCATCCTGGATCGCTCCGCCCCCAGTGGCGCGGTCCTTGTAGTACGTCTGATGGTACGGCACCGTGTGAGCCGGGCGGCACGTCGGGAAATGCTGGCCGCTGCTATGCACGACCTGCTTGACGGCTCCGATGCCCCCGCCGCGGATGAAGTCGCGCACGTCGGAGTAGAGATCGTAGGAGTGCAGCACGTACGCCACCGCCACGCGAAGGCCGGTGCGGTCCCGCAGTTCCCGGAGTTCAGCCACTCCGGCGAAGGACTGCGAGAGAGGCTTCTCGACGAGGGCGTGGCAGCCGGCGGCCAGTGCCTGCCGTGCCATCGGCACGTGGAGGTGGGCGGGGGTGCAGATCACCACCACCTGATGCCGCCCCGAGGCCAGTTCACCGGCCCAGTCCGTGGACGTCGCCACGCCGTAGGTTTGCGCCAGCGTGGCCAGCAGTGTGGGGTTGGCATCGCAGGCGGTGACGCGGGCGCGTCCGGTTTTTTGGAAGCAGCGCAGGTGCCGCTCGCCAATGCTGCCGCAGCCCACTACGAGGACGGAAATCATGGAACAGGGTGAAAGGAGTTAGGGGTCAGAGAGTAAGACGAGCCAAACGCCCCGAAGGTGGAGTATCGCGATCTGTATACAAGAGGATTTTCGTTCGATTTCCCCGCGAACGAGCGGGGGAGGATAGGGCACGAGCGGACCACGCCGCCGCGCGATGTTGCGAAGGGCGAGCATTGAAACGACGTCTCGATGCTTTCGATTTGACACACTCGGAAACCGCCGAAAGTCGTATACACGCGCCAGCGGGCACCCGCCTGTGCGGCGCAGCCAACCTATGAACCAACTCCCCCGCCGCGGCGCCACCTTGCGCCGCGTCTGCCAGATCGTTGCGGCTTTCGCCGCGGTTTCCGTATCGGTGAATGCGCAGACTGCCGCCTCCCCGTCCTCCTCCGGACAGAAGGAAGAGGTGATCGCGCTTTCGAAGTTCGAGGTCTCGACCACCCAGGGCAAGGGCTACGTGGCCACGAATGCCGCCACGGGTTTCAAGACCAACCAGGAACTCATCAAGATCCCGCAGTCGGTCACCGTCGTCACCCGCGACTTGATCGATGACATCGGCGCGACCAAGACCTCCGACGTGCTGCAGTATGCCGGCGCGTCGCAGTTCTACCGTGGTGAGTCGATCCGCCTGCGCGGCGCCCGGGCGCTGAATCCCTACATGGATGACGCGATCGAGAACGTGCCGTACAGCGACAACGTCAACATCGACTCCTACGAAATCATCCGCGGACCGGCGGGCGTGCTCTACGCCAACGCCAGCGTCGCGGGCGTCGTGCTGAAGTCCACCAAGAAGCCGCTGCCGTACTCGCGGAACACGGTGAGCTTCTCCATCAAGGACTGGGGCATGCACCGGACCGAGATCGACTCCACCGGCCCTGTGGGCCAACTCGGCGACTCCAAGGTCTCCTACCGTGTCGCCGCCGCCTATCAGGATGGTGATGCGTATTTCAAGAACGTGGAGGACCAGCGTTTTGCGGTCCACCCCACGATCCAAGTCGACCTGAAAAACACCACCGTGCGTGCGGCGATCGACTACGTCGACCTGACCATGATCGCCGGCGGTCAGAGCTTCGTGATGCCGAACGGCAAGCTCTACACGGGCGCCGGACGCCGGGAGGCCTACTACGCCAAGGGCATCATGGAGAACCACAAGCAGGAGCGTCAGCGCATCGCAATTCTCCAGCGCTTCGGCGATGGCTGGGAGGCCAAGTTCTCCGCGTCGCACCTCCGGTATGTCCGCCACGGCACGAACGTGCTGCCGAACAACCTGAATCTCCAGACCGGCCTCTTCAACCTGTTCGCCCGCCGCAACTACCAGCGTCAGGAGAACTGGGTCGTCAACGGCGACGTCCTCGGCAACTACAACATCGGCCCCATTGCCAATCAAAGCGCGGCGGGCTTCACGATGACCGACGAAGTGAATCGCGCGGCGTTCATCGCCAACGCTGCCTTCGGCGTGCAGGGTTTCCCGATCGCGAACCCCCAGATGGATCGCGTCGTTGTTCCGTCCTACAGTTCCTACGCCCCCCCCTCCACGGCGGGCAGTTGGACCAACAATCGGCGGTCGACCTATTACTACCAGCATCAAGCCGACATCATCAAGGATCGCCTGATCGTGGTGGCGGGTGTGAGCGCGGCAGCGCTGCAGATCAATGACGTGCCGAACATCAACGCCCGCACGACGGCGGGCGGCACGCGCATCGTGAACTTCGAGGAGAACCTGCGCCGCATCGGCGTGGTCGTGAACGTGACGAAGGATGTCGCGGTCTACGCCCTGGACTCCACGACGTTCGCCCCGCAGGGCAACAGCAATACGCGCGACTACTACGGCGTGCTCCTGCCCGCGCAGGTCGGTTCCGGCAAGGAAATCGGTGTCAAGACCTCGCTCTTCGACGGACGCCTCTCCGCCACGTTTTCGAGCTACGACATGGAGCTGACGAACGTGGCGGTGCTCGCCGGAACGCTGAGCCCGATCACCGGCATCGGTTACTTCGTGGCGAGCGGCCTCCAGAAGCAGAAGGGCTGGGATGCCTCGATCGCGTACTCGCCCATCCCCGAGTGGCAGATCATGGTCACCGGGTTCAAGGGCACGACGAAGGATCAGACGGGTGCGACGGTTAACAACACCTACGGCAACCTGTTCTCGTTCTTCACGCGCTACGAGTTCAGCGGTGGCTCGCTCAAGGGCTTCAGCTTCGGTGGTGGTGGCTCGAAGACGGGTGACAACATCTTCACCAGCCTCGGTGGCTACATCCTGCCGGCCGGCTCGACCCAGACGTCGATCACGCTGGAGTCGGTGTGGAACATGACCGCCTTCGCGTCCTACAAGCTGAACCGCAACTGGACGGTCCGCCTCAACATCGAGAACCTGCTCGACAAGGCGTTCGCCCTCGGTGCGCAGACCCCGATCTACGTCGATCCGTCTCCGCCGCGCACGTTCCAACTGAGCGCGGTCTACACGTTCTAATCCCGGGGACGCGCTGACCTTCCATGTCGCGCGTCCTTCCGGATCAGTCCTCGTAGAATCTTCACGGCCGGAGGCTGACGCCTCCGGCCGTTTTCGTTTTCGCCTTCGTCCGCACCGCCCGCACTCACCCCATGCCCCGCTCCCGTCCGCAACCCCGCGCTGCCGTGCGAGCTCCTGCTCCGGCACCGGTTTCCGCGCCTGCTCCCGCACCCGCGTCGGTGCCCGCGCGTCCGCTCTGGCTCTTCGCCACCCTCTGGTCGCTCCGCCAGTATCCCACCGCCAAGCGCGAGTGGACGTGGGAACGAAAGTTCCGCGCGATTCGGGACGCGGGCTTCGACGGCGTGTTCTCGCCGCCCCGGCCGGAACTGTCCCAGAGGGGAGACCTGCGCTACCTTGCGGTCACCAGCCTGAGCCCGGGCATGGACCTCGTGGCGCCCTTCCGCGCGGCCAAGGATCTCGGGGCCGTCGCGATCGACATCCAGCTTGGTGACTACGACTCCCCGCTCGCGGACATGGTGGACCTGGCCCGCACGCTTGCGGGGGTCTCCCGCGACGTCGGGTTGCCCTTCGCGATCGAGACGCATCGGGACACCTTTACGGAGACGCCGGAGGCGACGGTTGCCCTGGCGCGGGCCTTCCAACGTCGGACCCGCTCGAGGTTGCCGCTCTGCCTCGACCACTCGCACTTCGCGATTGTGCGCCACCTCGCCCCGGGGACCTTTTGGGAACGCCTCCGGGAGCCGGAAGAACTGCTCGCGGCGGCAACGCAGTTCCATCTCCGGCCGTTCAACGGCCACCATTGCCAGATTCCCGTTCTCGATGCCCGCGGGCGTCGCACGCCGGAGTACCGCGATTGGCTCGGCTATGCCGCTTCGCTCCTGCAGCATCTTCGCGCCCAGCCCACCGCCGAGCCGGTGCTCGCCGTCCCGGAGATCGGCCACGCCGCCCCGTCGTACGGGCTGAGTTGCTTCAGCGACACCTGGGCCGACGTCTGCGCCGTGGAGCGCGACCTGCGGGCGCTCTGGCGCGCGAACGCTTCCTCTCCCTCCACCCCATGACCATCACCGATGTCCGCACCGTCCTTCTCACCGGACCGTGCACGAACGATCCCTTCCTTCGCGAGGCGCGCAAACTGCGCAGCGCCGCCTTCATCGAAATCCTGACCGACGGTCCGCACGTCGGACTCGGCGAGACCTACGCCGGATACTTCTGCCCGGAAGCGGTGCCGGCCATCGTCGACTTTTTCAAGCCCATCCTCGTGGGGCAGAACGTCGACGACATCCCCGAACTCTGGCGCCGCATGTACCAGTGCGGCAACTTCTGGTGCCGGGTGGGTCTCGGGACGATCGTGATCAACGGCATCGAAGCCGCGCTCTGGGACCTGAAAGGCAAGCGGGAGGACAAGCCCGTGCATGCGCTCCTCGGCGGCGCCAAGTTCGACCGCCTGCCCTGTTACGCCACCGGCGGGCCGAGCAACTATCCGAAGGAGAAGCTGGCCCGGAAGATGGATCACTATTTCTCGCTGGGATTCCGCGGGATCAAGGTCGGCTCCGGGAGCTTCTCGGCGGAGCAGGGCTTCTATTCCCCGGCGGACGCGCGCGAGGCGGCCGACTTCGAGGCGGACAAGGCCGCGTTCATGCGGGCGCACGCTGGGAAAGACGCGTGGATCATGTTCGACGGCCACATGGGCAACAGCCCGCACCGCACGTGGGATCTGGAGGTTGCGACCGCCGTTGCGCGGGCGCTCGAGCCCTTCGATCTCTTCTTCCTCGAGGAACCGCTGCACTACACCGATCCGTGGGGTTACGCGGAACTGTGCAAGGCGACCACGGTCCCGATCGCCGGCGGCGAATGCCTGACGGCGACTTACGAGTGGAAGGTCTTTACGCGCCAGGACAGCTTCGACATCGGCCAGCCCGATGCCTCGTTCACGGGCGGACTGGGCGAGTTCATGGCGGTGGCCCGCCTCCTTGAGGAGCGCGGCCGCAAGATCGCCACGCATGCCTGGGGCGCGGGCGCCTCCCTGATGCAGAACGTGCATGCGGGCTTCGCGGCACCCAATACCTGCATCTTGGAGATCGCCCCGGACTATGCCGGCCTTCACTCCGAGATGATCGACGGCGGACTCGTGATCCGCGATGGCTACGCCCTGCCCCCGGATCGCCCGGGACTCGGCGTGGTGCTGACGGAGGAGACGCGGCGTCGCTACCCGTTCAAGCCCGGCTCCGGCGAATTCAACAGCGTCCCGGGCAAGATCCTGCGTGACTGACGCTCCTCCATGAAAGTCTTGATCGACGTCCCAGCCGAGCCAGCGGCGCTGAATCGCCTGCGCGAAGGAAGCACACACGTCTTCGACCTCGTGGTGCCACCGGCCGAGGTGGAGCGGGAATTGCCGGCGGAGCGTCTCCGCGCCGTCGACGTGCTCTTTTGCACCTATCCGCCCACGAATCTGGTGGATATGCCGGCGCTGCGCTGGATCCAGATCGCCTCGACGGGCTATTCGCAGCTCTTCCGTCACGCGCTCCCGTCGCGCGGCATCCGGGCGACGAACGGCCGCGGGTGCTTCGATGTGCCGATCGCGGAGTGGAACGTCGCGATGATGATCAATCTCGCCCGCGATTTCCGCCAGATGATCCGCAATCAGGAGGCCCGGGTCTGGGACCGCGGCGCAGCCTTCCAGCGCGAGATTCGCGGCCTCACGGTCGGCATCTGGGGCTATGGCGGGATTGGACGCGAGACGGCACGGCTGGCGCGGCACCTCGGACTCCGCGTCCACGTGCTCACCCGCGACGGTGTGCGTCCGACGGGACAGGTGTACCAGGTGCCGGGCACGGGGGATCCCGAGGGGGTTCTGCCCCATCGGGTCTTCCGCTCCGGCGAAGAGAAGGCGTTCCTTTCCGACCTCGATTTCCTCATCGTCGCCACGCCCCTGACCCCGGCGACGGAGGGCTTGATCGGCGAACCCGAGTTGCGGGCGCTGCCGCCGCGGGCCTTCGTGCTCAATCCGGCGCGGGGTCCGATCATCCGCGAGGAGCCGCTCCTCCGCGCCCTTCGCGAGGGATGGATCGCGGGCGCCGCGCTCGACACGCACTACCGTTATCCCATGCCGCCGGAGCATCCGCTCTGGGGCTTGCCGAACGTGATCTTCACGCCCCACATCTCGGGCTCGAGTCTGAGTCCGAATTTCCGCAGCCGCCTCTGGGACATCTTCGCCCTGAACGTCGGCCGCTTCGAGCGGGGAGAGCCGCTGCTCAACGAACTCACGGCGGCGCAGCTGGCGGGTGCCTAGTCGACCGCGTGGCACGCCGCGCCGCGCGCCGGCGGAGCCAGCGCGGCGTCAGCGTCCCGCGGGCGGAGACCTGCAGTCGGCTGCCGACCATGAACGCCGGCGGCCCCGGACGCCTCGCGGTCCCGCTCGCGCTCCCGGCCGGGGCGGCACGACCGCCGGCGCCCGCATTTGCCCTTGCGCCCACCGGGAGCCGTTGCGGTCATAGGGGTTTCCATGCTCTCTCCCGAGACCTTTTCCCACATCGAGAACATCAAGAAGCGCGCCGGGCACTTGTGGAGGTTTCTTTGACTGCGAACAAAAGCAGCGGGAGATCGAGGCCATGGAGGGCCAGATGGGCGCTCCGGCATTCTGGGATAACAACGATCGGGCGCAGAAGCACATCGCCAAGCTCAACGGGCTGAAGCGCGCGGTGCTGCCCGTCGTGGACTTCCGGCGCAAGCTGGGGGATGTCGACGTGATGCTGGAGCTGCTCGATGCGGCATCCGACGCCGAGAAGGAATCCTATGTCCGGGAACTCGAGCAGCAGGTCGTCGGCATGGTCGGCGAACTCGATCAACTTGAGATCGCTTCGTTCCTGACCGGGCAGTTCGACCGAAACAATGCCATCCTTTCGATTCAGTCGGGCGCAGGAGGCACCGAATCCAACGACTGGGCGGACATGCTCTTCCGCATGTACTCGCGCTGGGCCGACCGGCGCGGGTTCACCGTCGAAGTGCAGGACGTGCAAGCGGGCGATCAGGCGGGGATCTCCCGCGCCACGCTGCTGATCAAGGGCGAGAACGCCTACGGCTACGTCAAGGCCGAGCGCGGCGTCCATCGACTCGTCCGGATCAGTCCCTTCGACTCCAACCAGCGCCGCCACACGTCCTTCTGCGCGGTCGACGTCGTCGCGGAGATTTCCGACGACATCAAGGTGGAGATCCCGGAGGACGAGATCCGCATCGACGTGTACCGCTCATCCGGCAAGGGCGGGCAGGGCGTCAACACCACGGACTCGGCGGTCCGCATCACCCACCTTCCCACCGGCTTGGTGGTGGTCTGCCAGAACGAGCGCTCCCAGTTGAAGAACAAGGCCTCGGCGATGAGCATCCTCAAGGCCCGCCTGTACGAAAAGCGACTCGACGAGCAACGCAGCGAAATGGAGCGCTTCTACGGCGAGAAAGGTGAGATCGGGTGGGGAAGCCAGATCCGCAGCTACGTGCTCCAACCCTACCAGATGGTGAAGGATCTGCGGACCGGTGTGAGCACCAGCGACACCCAGGGGGTGCTCGATGGCGACCTCGACCGCTTCATCACGGGATGGCTGCGCGCCGGATGCCCCCGGCATCGGAACAAGGACATCCAGATCGAGGAGTAACGGTAGGCGCGGGTCGCCCGCCAAGGACGGGCGCGGCGGCGGGCGGACGATGCTTGGCGACGCACCCGCGGGCATGCCTCCGACCGTCGTCGATGGCAGCTGGCGCGGGTTTTGCTTATCGTTCACAAGGTGGGGGCCACTTCGGGAATGACAGGACGTCGGCGGTGCGTTTGGCTTATTGAAATTCCCCGCGACATGACTCCCCCCCTGACCCGCAAACAATTTCTCCGTTCCTCGCTCCTCGGCGGTGCCGCCTCGCTCCTCGCGGCTCCGGCGGCGCTTCGCGCCCAGTCGGCGACCTCCGCCGGCCGGGTGGCGGGGGCGAACTCGGATGTGCGGGTCGCGGTCGTCGGTGTCCGGGCGCAGGGCGCCGGTCACATGAAGACCTACTACGCCATGCCCGGGGCGCGGTTGGTCGCGATCTGTGACGCCGATGCCGACATCCTGCGGCAGCGTGCGGCTGATGCGGCGAAGGAGGGGATCACGGTCGCGACGTATCAGGACTACCGGAAGCTGCTGGCCGACAAGGGAGTCGACGCGGTGGTGATCGCGACGCCCAATCACTGGCACGCGCTGATGACGATCTGGGCACTGGAGGCGGGCAAGGATGTGTACGTCGAGAAGCCCCTGTCGCACAACATCTGGGAGGGCCGGCAGGCCGTGGAGGCGGCGCGTTATCACTCCAAGCAGATCGTGCAGGCGGGAACGCAGAACCGCTCCTCGCTGGACATCCGACAGGCCATCGCGTTCGTCCAGTCGGGCCAGATCGGCCGAATCACCCACGTCCGCGGACTCTGTTACAAGCGCCGGGAGAGCATCGGCCGCACCCAGGGTCCGCAGGCGGTGCCGGCGAGCATCGACTATGATCTCTGGACCGGTCCGGCCGACCTCGTGCCGCCCCAGCGCAACGGGGCCCGCGGGCCGGTGCATTACGACTGGCACTGGTTCTGGAACTACGGTGGCGGCGACATTTCCAATCAGGGCATCCACCAGGTGGACGTGGCCCGCTGGTTCCTCGGTGAGGAAGGGCTTCCGCGCTCGGTGTTCAGCATCGGCGGCCGCTTTGGTGAGCGCGACGATGCCGAGACCCCGAACACCGAGATCAGCGTGTTCGACTATCCGAAGGGCCCGCTCCTGTTTGAGGTGCGCGGCCTGCCCATGCGCACCGGCATGAATGCGATGGACAATTACCGGGGTGCCCGCGTGGGCGTGATCGTCCACTGCGAGGGCGGCTACGTGCACATTTCCGAGGCGGGCAACGCCGCGATCTATGACGCGGCGGGCAAGAAGATCGCGGCCTACGCCGAGGGCGGCCTCGCCGGACACCGGGCCAATTTTATTGAAGCGGTCCGGGCCCGCGACCAGTCGATCGCTCGCGGCCACATTCTCAACAGCCACGTCTCCTCGAATCTTTGCCATCTCGGCAACGTCTCCTACCTGCTCGGGCAGGAGCGATCCTCCGCGGCGGTCGCGGAGGCCATCGCCGGCGATGCCCTCACCAAGGAGGCGTTTGAGCGCACGCTCGATCACCTCAAGGCCAATTCCGTCGAGGTGGGAACCACCCCGGTCGTTCTCGGCCCGCTCCTCACGATCGATGCCGCGGGCGAGCGCCTGGTTGGCCCGACCCCGGAGTTGGCTGCCAAGGCGAACTCCAACCTGCTCGTCAAGCGCACGGGCCGCAAGGGCTTCGCCGTGCCGACGTACGCCGGCCGGGTCTGAGCGGGAACCGCGACGTCGTTCGGGTCGTCGCGGGGAGACCCGAACGACGCCTCCCGTCGCCTTGCGGACGCTCTGGCGCATCGGGATGCGCCGGTTTTCCGCGGTCTTTGACCGCGGAGTTGCGCCCGCTCTCTCGCGGTCCGGCTCTGCGTCCGGCTGGAGACTTGCGCTTGGGCCGCGGTGTCGGCACCGACTTCGGGCTCCGGCTCCGTCGGTGACCGCCTTCGTGCGACCGCGGCGTTGCGGGTCGTTCGCACGCGTCTTGCCGCGCCCACCCGAGCGGGTGCTCAGAAGCCCGGCAGGCCGCCGCGGCCCTTCATCGCCTCCATCTGGCGCATCATCTTCTTGGCTCCGCCGCCCCGGAACATCTTCATCATTTTCTGCATCTGCTGGAACTGCTTCAGCAGTTGGTTCACCTCGACGACCTTGACGCCGGAGCCGTTGGCGATGCGCAGGCGTCGGTTGCCGTTGAGGATCTCGGGCCGCCGCCGCTCCTGCAGGGTCATGGAGTAGATGATGGCCTCGGTGCGGGCGAGGGACTTCCCGGCATCGCCCTCCAGTTTCACCCCGCTCATCCCCGGCATCATCCCGAGGATGCTCTCCATGGAGCCCATCTTCTTGATCTGCTGCATCTGGGCGAGGAAGTCCGCCAAGGTGAAGTCCGCCTTGCGGAGCTTCTCGGCCATGCGCTCGGCCTCCGCCTGATCGATTGTCTCCTGCGCCTTTTCGACGAGGGAGACAACGTCACCCATGCCCAGGATGCGCGAGGCGAGGCGGTCCGGATGAAACACCTCGAAGTCGGCCGGTTTCTCGCCGGTGCCGATGAACTTGATCGGGACCCCCGTGATCGACTTGATCGACAGCGCCGCGCCGCCGCGGGCGTCACCATCGAGTTTGGTGAGGATCAGGCCCGTCAACTGCAGGGCCTCGTGAAACGCCCGTGCCACGTTCACCGCCTCCTGACCCAGCGCACCGTCGGCGACCAAGAGCACCTCGTCGGGCCGCACCCGGGCCTTGAGCAGTCGGACCTCCTCGATCAGGTCGTGGTCGATCTGCAGGCGTCCCGCGGTGTCGAAGAGCACACAGTCGTTGCCGCCGGTCTGGGCGGCCGCGAGGGCGCGCTCGCCCAGCAGCGGCACATCGCGCACGGCGCGGTCGGCGAAGAACGCGATCTCCTCCTGCCGCGCGAGAATCTCGAGTTGGTCGATCGCTGCCGGACGGTACACGTCGCACGCTGCCACCAGCGGCCGATAGCCCCGCCGTTTGAGCAGGCGCGCCAGCTTGACGGTCGACGTGGTCTTGCCCGAGCCATGCAAGCCCACAAGCATCAGGCGGAGCGGGCGCGCCTCGGACAGCGCGGTGCTGCCTTCCCCGAGCAGCTTGGCCAGTTCGTCATGGATGATCTTGACGATTTGCTGTCCGGGCGTGACCCCCTTGAGGACCTCCTGACCGACGCACTGTGCCTGGACGCGCTCGATGAACTCGCGCACGACCTTGAAATGCACGTCCGCTCCGAGCAGGGCGGCGCGCACTTCCTTGAGCGCGTCGGCCATGTTGTCCTCCGTGAGCTTGCCGATGCCGCGGAGGTTGCGGAGCGCGTGGGAGAGCTTGTCGGTGAGCGACTCAAACATGGGAGAAGGGAGGCTGGCAGGGGAAGACCCCAAATCCACGCAAAAAACGCCGGGCTGCAAGGCCGGCGGGGACGGCGGACTTCAGCCTGTCCTTTTCCGCCCGGATCCCTAGGCTGGAGGCACGTCAGATGATCCTGCCCAAGCAAACCCGTCTCACCCCTGATCAGCTCAACGAGGTCACCCACATCGTGAGTGCGTTCGGCTGCCGCATCCAGCCGATCGTCGGCGCCCTGCGGACGATCTACGCCATCGTCGGCGACGAGCGGGACGACCTGATGATCACGCGGTTGGAGGGACTGACCTACATCGACCGGATCGACAAGATCCAGTCGCCGTTCCGGCTGATGGACCGTCGGTCGGACCTCGCGACGCACCGGATCCGGCTGGGCGGGGTGACGCTGGGTGACGAATTGTTCGTGATCGCGGGGCAGTGCACGATCGATCCGAAGAATCCGTCGCTGCTGTACGAGACGGCGGCGGCGGTGAAAGAGGCCGGGGCGCACGTGCTGCGCGGCGGGGTGTGGAAGCCGCGGACCAACCCTTACGCGTTCCAAGGGGACACCAAGTCGCTCGACATCCTGATGGAGGCGCACCGGCGCACGGGGCTGCCGGTCGATGCGGAGGTGATGGACGAGGCGCAGCTGCGGCTCGCGCTGGATGCCGGCGTCCACATGCTGCAGGTCGGCGCTCGCAACGCGTTGAACTACTCCCTGCTGCGCGCGATCGGGCGGGCGGTGGCGGAGCGGGACACGGTGGTGCTGCTCAAGCGGAGCCTGCACATGGGTCCGATCAGCGAATTCATTTCGGCGGCCGAGTACATCGCCTCATTCGGCAACCCGAACATCCTGCTCTGCCCGCGCGGCACGGCCCCGGCTCTGGACGGCTACCGCAATCATCCGGATGAGAGCATCACGCCCCTGCTGAAGGAGAAGACGTGGGCGCCCGTGGTGGTCGATCCCTCGCACTCGGTGGGCCGGGCGAGCTACGTGCCCGCGTGCGCGCTCGCGGCGGTGGCCTACGGGGCGGATGGGCTGTGCATCGAGACGCACGTGCGACCGGCCGAGGGCATCGGGGACGATCCCAAGCAGGCGCTGGCGCCGGAGATGCTCGCGGAGACGATCGCGCAGGCACAGCAGATCTGGAACCTGCGGCGCGCCGCGCGCGTCGCCGCCCCGGTGGCCTGAGGACGCGTTCTTCTTCTTCCATGTCGACCACCCTCATTCTCTCCGTCATCGGACCGGACCGGCCGGGCCTCGTGGAGTCGGTCGCCGCGGTGGTGGCTGGGCACGGCGGCAACTGGCTGGAGAGCCGGATGGCCCGCCTCGGCGGCCAGTTCGCCGGCATCGTGCGGATCGAACTTCCGCGCGACCGCGAGTCGGCCTTGCGTGAGGCGCTCCGCACGGGCGCTGCCCGCGGGGTCAGTGTGACCGTCGCCGCCGCGGAGCCGGATGCGGTCCGGAACGCGGGGGAGCCGGGTGCCGTCCGGGCCCGACTCTCGCTCGTCGGCCACGACCGGCCGGGCATCGTCCGGCAGGTCACGGCGGTCCTTGCCGCGCACGGGGCGAACGTGGAGGATTTTTCCTCTGGCACGGGGAGCGCCCCGATGTCCGGGGATCGTCTTTTCCGGGCGACGGCGCTCGTCTCGTTGCCGCCGCGGACCGACCACGCCGCGCTGCGGCGCGCGCTGGAGGAAATCGCTGAGGACCTGATGGTGGACGTCGACCTGAGCGCGGTCGAGGGAGCCTAGGCGCGTCCGGCCGCGCACCGGCTAGAGCAGACTGAGCTGATCGTCATCCTCGGCGCGCACGCTGATCTTTCGCCGCGGCCGCGCCGCGGGGGAGCGGGCGGGCAGGGTCACGTCGGGCTCGTCCGACTCGAGCTTCGCAAGGATGGTCTTCGCCCGGTCAATGACCGCCAGCGGCAGGCCGGCCAGCCGCGCCACCTGAATCCCGTAACTGCGGTCGGCGGCGCCGGGCACCACGCGGCGGACGAACACGATGTCGTCGTTCCATTCCTTGACCGCGACGGAGAAGTTGCGGAGGCGGGGCAGGTGCTTGCTGAGCTGGGTCAGCTCTTGGTAGTGCGTGGCGAACAACGTGCGCGGCCCCCGCGCCTCGTCGCGGTGCAGGTATTCCACCACCGACCACGCGATCGAAAGCCCGTCGTAGGTCGAGGTGCCGCGCCCGATTTCGTCGAGGATGATGAGGGAGCGATCGGTCGCGTGGTTCAGGATGTTCGCGGTCTCGTTCATCTCGACCATGAACGTGGAATTGCCCCGGGCGAGATCGTCGTTCGCTCCGACGCGGGAGAAGATGCGATCCACCAGGCCGAGGCGGCAGCGGCGGGCGGGGACCCAGCAACCGACCTGGGCGAGGAGGGCGATGAGCGCGACTTGGCGGATGTAAGTCGACTTGCCGGCCATGTTCGGACCGGTCAGGAGCGCGATCTGGGCGTCGTTCGCCGAGAGCTGCGTGTCGTTCGGGACGAAGGCTCCGCCGTTGCCGGCCCGCAGCATCTGTTCCACGACGGGATGCCGACCGTCCTCGATCTCGAGGGTGTCGCCGTCGTCGATCTCGGGTTGGACATAGCGGTAGTCGCGCGCGAGGTCGGCCCAGCCGGCAAGCACGTCGATTTCCGCGAGTGCATCGGCGGTCTGCGTCAGCGCAATCGAGTCGTCGAGGACGGCCTCCACGAGGCCGGCGAAGAGTTCCTTCTCCCGGCCGAGCGAGTTCTCCTCGGCGTGGAAGATCTCCTTTTCCTTCTGTTTCAGGGCCTCGGTCACGAAGCGCTCGCCGTTCGCGGTCGTCTGCTTGCGCACGTAGTCCCCCGGCACGAGGTGCAGGTTCGCCTTGGTGATCTCGATGAAGTAGCCGAAAACCGAGGTGTAACGGACCTTGAGGCTGCGGATGCCGGTCCGTTGCTGCTCGGAGGCTTCGAGGTCCGAGAGCCAGGTGCGGTTTCCGGACGTGAGCGCGCGCAGGCGGTCCAACTCAGGATCGTGGCCGGGGCGGATGAAGTTGCCGTCAAGCAGGTCAGCCGGAAGTTCGTCGGCCAGCGCCCGTTGCAACCGGTCGCGCAGGTCGGGGAGCTCGGCGATGCGCGGGACGAAAGCGGCGACGGCTGGTCCGAACGCCTGCAGGCTTTCCCGGAGGGCGGGGAGTTGCAGCAGGGTGTCGCGCACACCGCCGAGTTCGCGCGGATTGCGCAGGCGGTTCTGCAGGCGCCCGAGGATGCGGGGAAGATCACGGATCCGGCCCAGTTGGGAGCGCAGGGCGGCGAGGGACGTCGGAGCGGCAAACAGGTCGCCCACCAGGGAGTGTCGCCGCCTGAGCTCCGCGAGGTCCAAGGGCGGAGCCGCCAGCCAGCGCTCGAGGAGCCGGGCACCCGCGGCGCTGCCGGTGCGATTCACGGCGTGGAGCAGGGAGCCCTCACGGGTGCCGCGGGTCGAGGCGAAGACTTCAAGATTGCGCAGGGTGGCGGGATCGAGGAGCAGGCTGCCGTCGCTGCGATACTGCCGCAGGGAGCGGAGGTTGCCCGGGGTGGCGCGGAGGTTCTCGGTGGCGTATTGGACGAGGGCGCCGGCGGGACCGAGGCCGCGATGGGCGTCGCTGAGTCCGAATCCCTCGAGGTTGAGCACCTGCAGGGCCGCGGCCACCGTCCGCGCTCCCGCTCCGGGCTCGAAGTGGAACGCCGGGAGCTCCGTGCACAGGCGAGTTGAACAGAAAGAGTGCAGGGCGTGGCGTCCCGCGTCTTCATGCGGGGCTGCCGCCCACTCGGCCAAGGCGCCCTCCGGCAGCAGGAGCTCCGTCGGGGCCAGGGCGGTGAGCACGGGGAGGAGTCGCTCGATGCTCGGTTCAGAGGCGACCCGGAACTCGCCAGTCGACAGATCAAGCCACGCGGCGTGGAGGCCCGCGCGATCCAGCTGCAGCGCCGCCAGGTAGTGGTTGCGCTGCGCGTCGATTTGCTCAGCGGAAAGCGTGGTGCCGGGAGTGAGGATGCGCGAGACCGACCGGCGCACGAGCTTGCCGGCCTTGGCGGGCTCCGCCTGATCGCAAATGGCCACCTTGCGGCCGTGGGCGAGCAACTTGGCGACGTAGGTGTCGAGTGCCTGCGCCGGCAGTCCGGCCATCGGGTGGTCGATGCGCTTGGTGAGCGTCAGGCCGAGCAGGCGCGACGCGACCACCGCATCATCGAAGAAGAGCTCGAAGAAGTCACCGAGCCGGAAGAGCAGCAACGTGTCCGACGGCAGCGAGCGCTTCACGTCGAAGTACTGCTGCATCATCGGCGTGAGCTTCTCAGCGTCCGCGGACATACTCGGGGCGGTGGGCGACGACCGTCGACTCGGGGGAGCGGGGCGAGGCGCGGCACGATCAGTACTGCAACGTGACGCGTCGACCCGTGCGGGCGGAGGCGTAAATGCCTTCGACGATCACCATGTCGCGGCGACCGAGGGCAGCCGGTGTCGGGATCGGTGTTCCTTGGCGCAGCGCGAGGGCGAGGGCATCGAGGTGACGCGTTTGCTGGCGCACGAGCGGGTAGGAGAGCGGACCTTCGTGGGTCCGACCCTTCAAGCCGCGGTAGCTGTAAGCCGGATCCAGTTCGATCCATCCCCGCGAACCCTCGGCGCGGAACCGGTTCATGTCATCGGCGTAGCTGGTGAAGAGCTCGGCGCGGGCGCCGTTCGCGAACTCCATGGACCAGTCGAGTGCCTCCTCGACATCGACAAACAAGTCGGGCCGCTTCTTGGGACGCTCGCGGGCGGTGAGGGCGATCGGATTTGCCTGGGCGGCAAGGCAGGCCTCGTGGAGCGCGTAGATGCCGACATCCATCAGGGGGCCGCCGCCGGCGAGGGCCCGTTCGGCCCGCCACACCTTGCGAGCCATCGTGAAGCCGAAGCCACCGGACATGGCGACGTAGGGACCATCGGTCCCCTCGCGTGCCCGACGGATCAGTTCCTGATGGTACGGATCGAAGTGCAACCGGTAGCCGATCGCCAGCGAGCGATCCGCCGCGGCCGCCGCGGCGATCATCTGGTCGCACTCCGCGACCGAAACGGCCATCGGCTTCTCGCAGATGACGTGCTTGCCGGCCCGCAGGGCCGCGATCGTGTGCTCGGCGTGCAGGGCCGGGGGCGTGACGACGTAGACGAGCTCCGCCTCCGGCGTGTCGGCAAGACGCGCCATCTCAGCGTAGCTCCACACGTTGCGCTCCGGGAAGCCGTGCTCGCGGGCCCACGTCCGCCCCTTTTCAGCGGAGCCGGTTACGACCCCGACGAGCTTCAGATGCTGCGACTCCTGGATGGCCGGCAGCAACTCCCGGGTGGCGTAGTTGCCGAGGCCGGCGAGGACGATGCCCACCCGCCGCATTTCCGGGGCGGCCCTCAGGGCGCGTGGCAGCAGGGTGGCGGCGGCGGTGGCGGCGAACCCGGACGAGGCGCGGGCGAGGAAGCGGCGACGGGAGAGGCCGTTCGAGGGGCGGGAGGGAAGCATCGCGCCAGTGTGCGCGGCGGTGCGCCCCGGGCAAGCCGGGGCTTGGGCGGATCTAGGGGAAGAGTCCCCGGCTCTGCTTCGCCTCGGCCACCCGGCCGATTCCCAGGGTCAAGGCCGCGAGGCGCCGGCTGAACTTGAATTTGCGCTGCTGGTACGCGACCGACTCCTTCGCCTTGTCGAGCAGGGCGAAAAGCTTGGTCAGAACCTCGTCCCGCGACCAGTAGAAGTGCTGCAGGTTCTGCAGCCATTCGAAGTAGGAGACAATGACGCCGCCGGAGTTGCAGAGGATGTCGGGGATCAACTCGATGTCCCCGCGGGCGTCGAGGACGCGGTCGGCTTCGTTGGTGGTGGGCCCGTTCGCGGCCTCGGCCAGGATCCGGCACTGGAGCCGCGCGGCGATTTCGGGGGTGATGACCCGCTCGATCGCGGCCGGCACCACCGCGGTGCACTTCAGCGTGAGCAGTTCCTCGTTGGTGATCGGCGTGCCGCCGTCGAAGTCCCGCAGCACCTTGTTGTAGCGGACGTATTCCAAGGCGCGCCGCACATTGATGCCCGCCGCATGGTGGAACGCCGCCGTGTGGTCGGAGATCGCCACGATCCGGGCGCCGTACTGGTCGAGTGCGGCAGCCGTCTCCGCGCCGACGTTGCCGAAGCCTTGGATCGCGACCGTGGCCTCGGCGACCGGAATGCCCATGTCCTCAAGGTAGCGCTTGAGCAGGTAGGCGACCCCGGCCCCGGTGGCCTCGCGGCGGCCCTGCGACCCTCCGAGGGCGAGCGGCTTGCCGGTGACGATCGCCGGTTCGAGGTGCCCGACGTGGCTCGAATACGTGTCGACCATCCAGCCCATGATCGTCTCGTTTGTGCCCATGTCGGGGGCCGGAACGTCGACCTGCGGGCCAATGAAAGGAATGAGTTCCTGAATGTAGCGACGGGAGAGTCGCTCCATCTCGGCGGTGGAGAGTTGCGCGGGATCGACGATGACGCCGCCCTTCGCGCCGCCGTACGGCAGACCCACCAGCGAACACTTCCAACTCATCCACATCGCCAGCGCCGCCACCTCGCCGATGGTGACGCCGGGGTGGAAGCGGATGCCGCCCTTCGAGGGACCCGTGGACAGACTGTGCTGGACCCGGTAGCCCTCGAAAACCGAGATCGAACCATCGTCCCGCCGGATCGGCAGCGACACGGCGAGGCACCGCTTCGGCCACTTCGTGCGGTCGCGGATCGCCTCGGGCAGGTTGATCGCGTCGGCGGCGAGGTCGAACTGGCGACACGCCATGCGGAAGACGTCCGAATCGTACAGGGGTGAGACGATGACCTTGGACATGGTGGGACGGAAAGGAGTGTGTCCGTTATCCCGTCGTTGGCAAACGGCAACGGCCGCGCCATGCCTCCGGCGAACGTCGCTTAGAATGCGCGTTGCTGCGCGACAGTAGGCTGCTTAACTCCGGGGTAATGCAATCCGTGCTCGGCAGGCTCGTCGCGTGGCTCGCGCAGAAGACGGTGACCGTGGTGGTCATCGTCGGGGTGGGCATCGCGGTGGGCGCGCTCGGGCTCTTCGTCCGGGAGCAGCAGTTGCGGGAGCGGGATCGCTCGGTCCGGCGCGGGGAGGTGGCGGCGGAACTGCATCGCCAGCAAAGTCTCCGGGCGGAGGCGGAGGCGCGGGGCGTGCGGTGGACCTGACCCTGTGGCCGGGCGAACAGCTGCAGGTGCGGCAGCGCTTTCTGCAGGCCAGCGACGAAGGCTTGGAGCGTCGGACACGGCTGCTGCTCGACTGGCGGCATCCGGCGACGAGCTTGGCGAGCGGCTTGGTGGGGCTCACCTCCCTGCGGCACCCGCGGGCAGGCACGGTGGCGCGCGTGACGCTGGCGGACTCCGCGGCGGCGCAGCAGGAATTGTGCATCATCGAGGTGGCGGCCGGCACGCGCCTCGTCGTGCGTCCCCGCGCCCTCGTCGCGGCCGTGACGAGCGGAGGGGAGCCGCTGTGCCTCCGGGCCCGCTGGTTGTTTTCGCACTGGCTCTCCTGGGTGCTGCTGCATTTCCGGGTTTTCGAGGTGGAGGGACCGTGCCGCCTTGTCCTGTCCGGAACGCGGGGCGTGCGGGTGGATTCCCTCGGCGGCGCGGATAACGCCCCGGTGCGCCGGCGCGTGAATCGGGGCACCACCCTCGGATTCAGTTCCAGCCTCGAGCACGGGGTTGCCCGCGCGGAGACCTTCTGGGCATACTACCGCGGCCACCATTCGCTGCTGGATGACATCTTCGCCGGTTCTGGGACTCTCCTGTGCGAACAACTCAGCCGCGTCGGTACCGATAGCAGTGAGCGGCGCTGGAACACAGCATGGAACGGACTGCTCCGGGCGCTCGGTGTCTGAAGTCGCGCTTCACTCCGCCGTTCGCGGCCGGCTAAGGTGACGGGTAAGGTAGGGCGCGGTGGGGCTGGACCGGCGCGCCAGCAGCGGCTCCAGGGGTCCACTGTAGAGAAGACGCCCGCCCCGCGGGCCACCGTCGGGTCCGAGTTCCACGACCCAGTCGGCTTCCGCGATCACGTCCAGATGGTGCTCGATCACGATCACGGTGTGTCCCTGCTCCACGAGGGCGTGGAGCACGCCGATGAGCCGCTGACAGTCACTCAGGTGCAGGCCGATCGTCGGCTCCTCAAGGAGATAGAGGTTGCGCACGGGAGTGCCGCGGGCTCGGTCGCGGGCTCCCGGGAGGCCCGCGGCCAGTTCCGAGACGAGCTTGAGGCGCTGAGCCTCGCCCCCGGAGAGCGTCGGCGAACTCTGGCCGAGCGCGAGGTAGCCGAGCCCGCAGTCGACCATCAGCCGGCACACGCCGGAGAGCGTGGCGTGGAAGTCGAAGAACGTGACGGCCTCCTCGAAGCTCATCTGGAGCACCTCGCCGATGTTGCGGCCCTTCCAGCGAATCTCCGCGACATCGGGTCCGTACCGCAGCCCCCGGCAGTCCTCGCACGGGAGGTAGGTCTCCGGCATGAAGGCCATCTCCAGACGGATGCGGCCCGCGCCCTCGCACGTCGGGCAGCGCCCGCCGGCGGTGTTGAAGGAGAAGCGACTCGCGGTGTAGCCGTGGACCCTCGACTCCGGGAGCGTGGCGAAGAAGGTACGGATGAGGTCAAAGATGCCGAGGTATGTGGCGGGGGTGGAGCGCGGCGTCTTGCCGATGGGGGACTGGTCGACCTCAACGACGGAGCGGAACGTGCCGGCGCCTCGCAGCTCGCGGAAGCCCGGTTCCCCGGATGCGTTCCCGGATTTGCGGGCCGCGCCGCGGATCCGGTCGACCCCGTCGGTCCGGGCGCGATTCACGCCGCGACCGATGACCTCGTGAACCAGCGTGGACTTGCCGGCGCCGCTTGGGCCGATGACGACGACGAGTCGCCCGAGGGGCAGCGCGAGGTCGAAGCCGGCGAGGTTGCGGGCGGTGACCCCCGTGAGGAACAACCACTGTGACCGACCCTTGGCCGGCGGCGGTGTCCGGTACGCACCGCGGGTTGGATGAGCGATTCCTTGGCGGAGCAGGCGGCCCGTGATCGAGTCCGGGGAGGCACAAACGGCGGCGGGCGCGCCCTCGGCAAGGAGGCGGCCCCCGTGGATGCCGGCGCCGGGACCGAGGTCGATCAGATGATCGGCGCGCGACATGAGCTCGTCATCGTGCTCGACCACGAGCACGGAGTTGCCCTTGTCGCGCAGCCGCTCGAGCGTGGCGATCAGTCGCTGGTTGTCGCGGGCGTGCAACCCAATGCTCGGCTCGTCGAGGACGTAGAGCACGCCGGCTAGATTGGTCCCGAGTTGCGCCGCGAGCCGGATGCGCTGTGCCTCGCCGCCGGACAAGGTGTCGGTCGGACGGTCGAGGGTCAGGTATCCGAGACCGACCTCGTCGAGGAAGCGCAGGCGCTCCCGCACCGGAGGAAGAATGTCCTTCAGGACAAGCCGACCGCGGGCGTCCAGCTTGAGCCGGGTGAGACCTGTCAGCAGGCCAGCAGGCGTCTCGGCCAGCAACTCGGGCAAGGAGCGGGACGCTCCACCGCGCAGGGGCAGGCGCACGGCCCGGCTGATCCGGTTCAGGCGCGCGCCACCGCAGTCGGGACAGGGGCTGCCTTCCTCGCCAACATCCTCAGGCGCCTCGAGTCCGAACTCGCGCAGGCGCCGGGCCGCCTCCTCCGCCTCGTCACCGCCGTCGGTCTCGGCCTCGATCATCCACGGGAAGATGCGTCCGTGCCCGCGGCACGACGGGCACCATCCGCGCGGGGAGTTGTGGGAGAAGTGTTTCGGGTCCAACTCGGGAAAACTCTCGCCGGTCTCCCGGTCGGTGCGCGTGGTGGAGAACCACGACAGCACTTCGCCGCGAGGTGTCAGGAGGAAGCAGGCGCCCTTGCCGAGGCGCAGCGCGTCGGCGAGAGGATCGGAGCCGGCCTTCCGCGCGCCGGCGCGGCGCAGGTCTGCGACCACGACCTCGATGTCGTGCTCGCGGTAACGGTCGAGCTTGGCGAAGGTCGACACCGGTTGCAGTTGCCCATCCACCCGCATCAGTTCGTAGCCGTGCGCCGCGATCCACGTAGCGATGGGCTGGTGATGGCCCTTTCGGTCGCGAACCAACGGGGCGCACAGATAGAGGTGCGCGGCGCGGCGGGCCGGAGCGGACCGGCGCACGTTGGCGAGGAGGAGACGGAGTTGGGCGAGGCTGAGCGGGGCCACGGCCCGGCCGGTGTCCGGATGGTGCTGCACGCCCGCCCGGGCGAAGAGCAGGCGCAGGTACTGGGCGACCTCGGTGATCGTCGCCACCGTCGACTTGCGCGACCCGCGCGTCACGCGCTGCTCGATCGCGACGGTGGGCGGGATGCCCTCGACGCGGTCGACCTCCGGTCGCGGAAGCTGCTCCACGAACTGCCGCGCATAGGGCGACATCGACTCCATGAAGCGACGCTGGCCCTCGGCGAAGACAATGTCGAAGGCGAGCGTCGACTTGCCGGATCCGGAAACGCCGGTCACGACCACGAGCCGTCGCTGCGGAATGTCGAGCGATAGGTCGCGCAGGTTGTGCTCCCGCGCCCCCCGGATGCGCAGTATGCCCGATCCAGGTTGCGCGTCCGGTCCGACGGACTGGACATCCAAGTCGGTCACCGCGGGCGCCACGTCGGCCGGAGTGGCGACAGGAGTCGCGGTTGCGGACTTCAGGGGCGAAGCGGCGACGGCGTGCCGAGGGGACTTGGGTCCTGACCGCACCGAGGCTGCGTCCACGCGCAAGGCCTCGCGGAGGAACGGGGTGGTCGCCGTGTCTTGCTCCGCGACGGCCTCGGGGGTTCCCTGCGCGACCACCCGCCCCCCGTGGCGACCGGCCTCCGGGCCGAGTTCGATGATCCAGTCGGCGCTTTTCAGCACATCGAGGTTGTGCTCGATCACCACGAGGCTGTGGCCGCGGTCGACGATCTGATGCAGGACCGTGAGCAGGCGGGCGACGTCGTGCCGGTGGAGACCCGTGGTGGGCTCGTCCAGCAACAGCAGCGCCGGACCCTCGCCGGCGCCGCCGACGGGACTGAGGTAGCGAATGAGCTTCAGGCGCTGCGCCTCTCCGCCGCTGAGCGTGTTCAGAGGTTGGCCGAGGCTCAGGTAGCCGAGACCAACGGACGCAAGGGCCTCGAGGCGCCGCTGGACGGCGGGCACGCCGTCGAAGAGCGGCAGCGCGTCCGCCACGCTGGACGCGAGCAGGTCCGCCACCGAGCGACCGCGCCACGCGATCGCGAGCACCTCCGGTCGGAAACGGCGTCCGTCACAGGTGGGGCAGGGAACGAACACATCCGAGAGGAACTGCATCTCCACCCGTTCGTAGCCGAGCCCAAGGCAGTGCTCGCAGCGTCCGTCGCCGGCGTTGAAGGAGAAACTCGAGGCGCTGAGCCCGCGCTCCCGTGCCTCGGGCGTCGCCGCGTAAAGATCGCGAATGGTATCCCACGCCTCGGTGTAGAGCGCGGGGTTCGAGCGCGGTGTGCGTGACAGCGGTGACTGGTCGACGAAGACGACTTCCGAGAAGTCGGTCGGTCCCTCAATCGAGCCGATGACCGCCGCGTCATCCGTCAGTTGATGGCGGAGCGACTGGAGGCCTTGATAGAGGGCGTGATCGAGGAGCGTGGACTTCCCCGAACCGGACACGCCGCTCAGGCAGACCAGCCGACCCAGCGGCACGGCGACGTCGATCCCCTGCAGGTTGTGCTTGGTGACACCCCGCAGGGTGAGGCGGGGTGTGCCGGCGTTGACCGGCCGCCGTCGCTCGGGCGCAGGTAAGTGCCGTCGTCCGAAAAGGTAGTCGCCAGTCAGGCTGGCGCCGTCCCGCGCGAGTTCCCCGAGCGGGCCGGAAAAGACGACGTGTCCCCCGCGTGCCCCGGGCTCCGGACCGATCTCGATGACATGGTCGGCCGCGCGGATCATGGCCTCGTCGTGTTCCACGACCACCACCGTGTTGCCGGCCTGCGTGAGTCGGCGGACGATCGCGATCAGTCGGTCGACGTCGCGGGCGTGGAGACCCACGCTGGGTTCGTCGAGGACGAAGAGCGTGTCGACGAGCGACGTGCCGAGGCACGACGTGAGATTCACCCGCTGCACTTCGCCCCCCGAGAGCGTCTTGGAGGGCCGGTCGAGCGAGAGGTAGCCGAGACCCACCTGCTGGAGATAGCGGAGCCGGGTCACGATCGCCTCGCGCGCGCTGACCGCCGAACGGTCGCCGACCTCGGCGGCGCCCGCGGTGAGGAGCGGGAGCAGTTCGTCGACCGGCAACTGGTAGAGTTGAGGCAGCGTGCGACCCTGCCACTGCCAGCAAAGGGACTCGGGCTGCAGGCGGGTCCCGGCACAGTCCGGGCACGGATTGTAGGCCCGGTAGCGGGAGAGAAACACCCGGACGTGCATCTTGTACGTGCTCTTCTCGAGCCAGCGGAAGAACCCACGGATGCCGTACCACGCCTGCGGCCACTCGCGCCCCTCGGTTCCGTAGTCCGGTTCGCCGTCGATGACGAGCGAGCGGTGCGCCGGGGAAAGGTCCGCGAAGGGCACATCGACCGGGATGCCCTGGGTGCGGGCGAAGCGGAGCAGGTCCTTCTTCGACTCACCGTAGACCTCGCCTTCCCAGCAGCGAATCGCCCCCTCGCGGATGGACTTGGAGGCGTCGGGGATGGCGAGGCGGTAGTCGACTTCGATGATGCGCCCGAAGCCGCGGCACCGCGGGCAGGCTCCGAGCGGCGAGTTGAAGGAGAAGAGCGCTGGAGACGCGGCGCGGAAGCGGCGGCCGGTGACCGGGGAGCGGAGGCCGCGGGCGAAGCGCCCAAGTTCCTCCCGGCTTTCAGCGTCGAGCACCCGCAACTCGCCGTCGCCGAAATGGAGTGCCGTCTCAACCGCCTCGGCGAAGCGAGTCCGCGCCTCCGGATCGACGCGCAGGCGGTCCTGAACGACTTCGATCACATCGCGGCCCTCGAGCGGAGAGACGTCGGCCAGTTGGTCCTCGATCCGGGTCACAACCGCGGAATCCGAACCCGGGGCGACGGCGATGATTCGCTGGTAGGATTGGCCGAGCAGGGACGAAAGCACCTCCCGCCAGGTAAGTTTTGCGGGGCGGCGAACGGGGAAGACCACCAGGACCGTCCTCCCGGCATGATCGGCCCAGACTTGCTCCCAGATCGAGGCGGGATGGCCGTCGCGGATCGGTGCGCCGGTGGCAGGATCGTGGAGGCGGGCGCTCTGCGCGAACCACACTTTGAAGAAGTCGGTGAGCTCCGTCATTGTCCCCACGGTCGAGCGCGAGGTCTTGACGGTGTTGGTCTGCTCGATCGCGATCGACGGACGGATGTTCTCGATCGCTGCGACGTCGGGCTTGCCCAGCAACTCCAGGAATTGGCGCGTGTAGGCGCTGAAGGTTTCGACGTAGCGCCGCTGCCCCTCGGCGTGGAGCGTGTCGAAGACGAGGGAGGACTTGCCGGCGCCGCTCAGCCCGGTGACCACGATGTAGCGCCCGAGCGGAAGATCGAGGTCGAAGCCCTTGAGATTGTTCTGCCGGACGCCCCTTAGGCGGATGCACTCCGGCCGGGCGCGCGCCTCCGGTCGGGATTCAGGACGCGCGGCGGTGGGAGGGGACACGCTCCAGAGGAAGCGAGGGTTCGCGGAAAACTCAACGCCGCGTGCGCGCTCGCAACTGGAATGCCGGCACTGCATCCGCGCTCCGCAGCAGGTCGAGGGCGCGGCGCTCCGCCACGCGCATGCGCCGGCGGCGGGCCGGGGAAAGGTCGTCGTAGCCCGCAAGGTGGAGGAGACCGTGCACGACGTAGAGCGTGAGTTCCTCGGCGAACGGCAGGCCGGTCGCACCGCCTTGCCGCGCGGCAGCATCGACCGAGACGCAAACCTCGCCGGCCGTGCCGGCGAGCGAATCACCCTCGAACGTGATCACATCGGTCACGCTGGGGTCGTCCAGGAACTGCCCGTGCAGGGTGGCGAGCGCGGCATCGGTGAGGAACGCCAGCGACACCTCGCCGGGCGGAATGGGAGAACCCGCCGCCTCGCCGACGGGGGTGCGCAGCGCCGCCCGGGCGCGGGCCCGCGCGGAGGGCAGGAGATGGGCGATGTCCGCCGGCACCGGACGGAACCCGGCGTCGAGCGTCGCAACAAGGCGTCGCACGTCAGCCACCGGAACGCGGACCTTCGGGTGGCGCCGCGCGATCAGGACGGAGCGGGAGGGGGCGTTCACGATGACGCTCGCGCCGGCGCGGCGGTCGCCTCGGGAGCCGGGTAGGCGACGCGGCTGTGGAGCATGTTGAGCAGCGTGAAGTTGAAGCTGTTCTTGATGCGCGCCAATTCGTCGAAGGTCAGGGGAGCCTCGTCGAGCTGACCGTCGGCCACGCTCGACCGCACCACCTGCTCGATCAACTCGCTGAGGTGCTGCGGCGTGACCCGGCGCATCGACCGTGACGCCGCTTCGCAGACGTCGGCGAGGTGGATGATGGCGCTCTCCTTGAATTGGGGCCGGGGGCCGTCGTAGCGGTACGTGGTCTCGCACACCCGTGGCGCGTCGGCACCCTCGCGAGGGGCGAGGCGCGACGGGGCGGGACGCGCGGACTCCTGCATCGCGCGATGGAAGAAGTAGCGGATCAGGGTCGTGCCGTGATGCTGTTGGATCACGTCGAGGACGGCGCGGGGCAGCTTGTGCTTGAGCGCGAGGTCGACGCCGTCCTTCACGTGGGCCTTGATGATGAGTGCGGAGAGCGACGGATTGGCGTCGTCGTGAGGGTTCACGCCGTCGCGCTGATTCTCGACGAAATAGTCCGGCTTGGTCGTCTTGCCGATGTCGTGGAACAGGGCGCAGACACGGGCGAGCAGGGGATTGGCGCCGATCGCGTTGGCCGCATTCTCGGAGAGCTGGGCGACGACGAGGGAGTGGTGGTAGGACCCCGGGGCTTCGAGCTGCATGCGGCGAAGCAGCGGGTGGTTGAAGTCGGTGAGTTCGAGCAGCGTGATGTCCGTGGTCCGGCGGAAGAGTGCCTCCAGCACCGGGAGCAGACCGACGACGAGGATGCCGGACAGCAGGCCGGTGATCGCGCCGCCGGCCATTTCCCCTGCCACCGTCGCGAAGGGCAGGCGGTCCACGATGCCGAGGAGCAGGGCGAAGCCGGCGACGGTTGCTCCGCCGAGGAGGGCGGCGCGCACGACGCGTCCACGCTTGCGGCTGGAGCGGGCGGCGAGGACGGCGACCATCGAGCCGACAAAGGACAGAACGAGAAGGTCGAGGCGGTTGCCGTAGATCACCGCGGTGAAGATGGAGATCAGCAGCGCGGTGAAGATCGCGGCACCCGAGCTGACGAGGATCGCGATGATGAGGGGGGCGAGCGCCGTGGGGGCCAGGTAGGGCAGGAGTGAGCCGGCTTGCGGATTTTCGGCGAAGAAGGGCAGCGATCCCGCTGCGTGGGTCGCCCGGACGAGCAGGAGGTTGGTCAGAATGGTCAGGGCGAGCAGGCCGAGACGTGCGTTGCTGCCCAGCGTCTCCGAGTCCTCGAGGCGCAGGTAGATGACGCTCGCGAGCACCATCGCCAGCACCAGCAGGATGCGCCCCGAAAGCTGCAGACCGTCCGTGAGCCCGATGTTGACGTCGGAGAGCAGGGCCCTGCGGTGGGCCTGCAGCGCCTCGAACTGCTCGGCCGAGACATAGGCGCCCGGCTCGACCAGCGTTTGCCCGCGCTCCACCGCGACCGTCACCGGGCGGAGGGCTTTGAGCGCGGATTGCTGGACCCGCTCGGTCGCGGCCCGGTCGTAGACGACGTTGGACGTCAGGCCGTTTTGGAAGATGCGGTACAGGGCCAGCAGCGCCTCGCGCCCCAGACCCTCCGCACCGAGGTTGATGCGCAGGAAGGTGTGGGCTTCCTCGAGTGACTGCACCGGGCGCTGGGTGACTTCACCGTCGGGCTTGAGCACGCGGAAGACCGTCATGCGGCCCTCGGACTCCGAGCCGACGATCGAGCCATCATGCACCCCCTCGGCATAGATCTCGCGCAGGACCACCAGCGAACTCTCCATGAGTTGGAAGCGCGTTTTCGCGTCGCCGAGATCAAGGAAGACCGCGACGTGCTCCAGTCCGGCGCGATAGGATCCGCGGGCGTTGAAGTCGTTGACGACGGGAGTCAGCGCCGCGACGCGGAGGGTCCCCGCGGGATGCTCAGTTTCGAAACGCTCCAGCGCGTCAACGAGGTCGCGGATCGCCGCCTCGAAGCGGTGGAGCGGCTCGAGGTCGAGTCGGTAGACAGGGGGCGTGCGGTCGCGCACCTGCTCGTTCTGCAGACGGGTGCGTTCGGCGCTTTCGTAGCTGAACGGCACCGACGCGGTGATGCGAATGGCCGCACGCTGGTTGGGGAGCAGGAACACGTCGCTGCTGGAGACGCCGACGGAGCTCACCAGCACGATCGCGGCCACGGTGAGGACGAAGATCAGGCCGGCGATCAGGCGGCTGTTATCCCACTGGTCCCAACGGGCCGACAGGCGGTCCGCCTGCAGACGCTTGCGCGGCGCTCCCGCGCCGCCGCGCAGGAGCCGGAGCCGGTCAATCAGCGGCATGGCCCGGACAGCGCCTCACCGGAGCCCGGCAGGCACGGAGTTGCAAATTGTCGACACACCCTTGAATCATTCCACGTTTTCGCCTGTTTGGCCAATCGGGTTTTTGTAACGGTCGTAGGCCTCGATGATCTTCAGGACGAGGGGGTGGCGGACGACATCGGCGCCGCTAAACGTGTGTAAATCGATGCCCTCGATGCCGCGGAGGATGCGCCCGACCTCCACGAGGCCGCTTTGCTTGCTTCGCGGAAGGTCGATTTGGGTGAGATCGCCGGTGACCACCATCCGTGACTCCTCGCCGAGCCGGGTGAGGAACATCATCATCTGCTCCGGGGTGGTGTTCTGGGCCTCGTCGAGGATGACGAACGCGTGGTTGAGCGTCCGCCCGCGCATGTAGGCCAGCGGCGCAATCTCGATCACGCCTTTCTCGGTCAGGACCGCGATGTCCTTCGCGTCCAGCATGTCCTGCATCGCGTCGTACAGGGGACGCAGGTACGGCAGGATCTTCTCGCGCAGGTCACCGGGCAGGAACCCGAGCGTCTCGCCGGCCTCCACGGCCGGGCGGGTGAGGACGATGCGTTGGATCTGGTTTTTGAGGAGGAGGCTGATGGCGTGCGCCACGGCGAGGTACGTCTTGCCGGTGCCGGCCGGTCCGATCCCGAAGACCACCGGGTTGCGCATCATCGACTGAAGGTAGAGCTTCTGTCCGAGCGTCTTTGGGACGATCGTCTTGCGCTGGGTCGAGATGACCAGCGGTTCCCCGAAGAGACGACGCAGGGAATCCTCCTCGCCGCGGGCGAGGGTCTCGACAATGCGGACAAAGTCGTTGGAGCGGATCGCCACGCCCTGTGTGCGCAGGTCGTTGAGCAAGCCGAACAGCGTTTCCACGCGCTTCACGTCGGCGTCCTCGCCCTCGATGCGCAGCCAGTCGTCGCGCGCGACGAGGGACGTCCGCAGGAGGCGTTCGACGACGGCGAGGTTCTCCTCCCGCCCGGCGTAGAGTTGGTTCAGGTGACGCGGGGTGGGGTAGCGAAGCGTGGAGGTGGCCATGGACGGGAGCCGGCGCGGGGGCGGCGGGAGCGGAAGTGCTAGGCGGCGCCGCCGGCGAGCGCGCGGGCGGCGTCGGAGAGCTTGGCCCAGGTCGCGTCGAGCGACTCCGGCAGGATGCGGGTGTTCCCCAGCACCGGCATGAAATTGGTGTCGCCGACCCAGCGGGGCACGAGGTGCGCGTGCAGGTGGTCGATGCTCCCTCCGGACGGGCGTCCGAGGTTGAAGCCGATGTTAAAGGCATCGGGCTTCATCACTTCGCGGAGCAGGCGTTTCCCGAACGTGATCTCGGCCATCAGGTCCGCGCTCTCCGCGGGCGAGAGCGCCTCGAGGTCGTCGACTTCGCGGAACGGGATCACGAGCAGGTGTCCCGGGTTGTAGGGAAACCGGTTCAGCATCAGGTAGGACTGCGGCGAGCGGTGCACGATGAGCGCCGCGCGATCGTCGCCCAGACGAGGCAGGTCGGTGAACGGCCGGGCCGACCGCGGCTCTCTTGGTCCAGCGATGTACTCCATGCGCCAGTAGGGATGCAGGGCGGCGAAGGGGGACTCCATGGGACGTCGGGAGAGGCAATCCGGTGAGGGAGGGGAAGTCAAAGCCGGGTTGCCCCTCGCCGCTTGCGGCGGGGAGGAAAACCGCTTCGACTGGGGGTTACGATGAATGCCTCCCCCTTCGCTCCACCTCCATCCTCCCAACCCCGTCGGCGTGTCGTGATTACGGGCATTGGGGCGGTCACGCCTCTCGGATTGAGCGCATCGGAGACGTGGACCGGCATGGTGGCGGGCCGGTCCGGGATCGGTCCGATCACCCGCTTCGATGCCAGTCTCTGCACCGCGCGGATTGCCGGCGAGGTGAAGGGCCTGGATCCGGCGCGTCCGCTGCCGGCGCCGCTGCACCCCCGCGGGCCGGCTGGGGAACCGGTCATGGCTGCGTTCACGCTGAAGGACCTGAAGAAGTTTGGGCGTTTCACCCATCTCGGCATCTGCGCCGCAGTCGAGGCTTACGCCGACTCCGGGATCGACTCCGCGCGGGCGGACATTCCCGCGGAGCGGATGGGTGTGAACTTGGGCGTGGGCATCGGCGGTTTGCCCGAGATTGAGGCGATGCAGGAGACGTTCAAGGCGGGCGGATTCCGCAAGATTTCCCCGTTCTTCATCATCCAGATCGCCCCCAACCTGCTCTCCGGCCAGGCGTCGCTGCTGCTCAACCTGCGCGGACCGAACATGTCGATCGCGTCCGCCTGCGCGACCAGCGGTCATGCCGTGGGCGAGGCCGCGGCGGCGATCGCGCGCGGCGATGTGGACGTGATGGTGGCGGGCGGCGCCGAGTCAACGGTCACGCCCCTCGCCATCGGAGCTTTTGCGCAGATGCGCGCGCTCTCCACCCGCAACGACGCCCCGGAGAGCGCTTCGCGGCCCTACGACTCGGACCGCGACGGGTTCGTCCTCTCCGAGGGTTCTGTCGTATTCGTGCTCGAGGAACTGGAGTCGGCCCGGCGAAGGGGCGCCCGCATCTACGCCGAGGTGCGCGGTTACGGGGCCTCGGCGGATGCGTACCACCTCTCCTCGCTAGCCGAAGGGGGAGAAGGGTCGCAGCGGTCGATGCGACGTGCGCTGGAAACCGCGGGACTCGATCCGATGGCGATCGACTTTGTTTCCGCGCATGCGACCTCGACCCCAGGCGGCGACGGAGAGGAAGCGGCGGCGATCGCGGCGGTGTTCGCGGCGAACCTCGCCGGCCTGCATGTCACGGGGGTGAAGTCGATGGTCGGTCACCTGCTCGGAGGTGCCGGGGCCATGGGCCTGTTCGCCGCCGTCCTCGCGATCCGAGACGGCGTGGTGCCTCCGACCATCAACCTGCAGAACCTCGATCCGGCGGTCGCCGCCCTTGGGCTCCAGATCGCCGCCAATGAGGCGGTGCGCCGGCCCGTCCGCGCCGCGCTCGCCAACAGCTTCGGTTTCGGCGGCACGAATGCTTCGATCGTGGTCGCGACCGTGTGACCCTCCGCCTGACCCGCCGGACCCGGCACCGTCAAACGACGAACGCCGCTGCGCGGGTCGTCGCCGTGCGGCGACGCGTCAGGCGTTCCGTTTGAATTGCGCCGGGCCGAGCAGCACCGACAGCGTGGGGCGCTGCAGCGCGTCTCGGGCGGCTTCCTCTTCGGCGGACTTCTTCGACGGACCGGAGCCCCGGCCAATCTCCGTGCCGGCGAGGCGGACGACGACCTCGTAACGCCGGTCGTGGTCCGGCCCGGTCGTGCCGGCGACCTCGTAGCGGAGGGCCTGGGTGCCGTGCTCCGGATGCACGCGCTCCTGCAATTGGCCCTTGGGATTTTCCTGCGGCGTATCGAGCCCCGTCAGCCGCGGTCCGAGATCGCCATACCATGCCCGCACCACGCCCCGGACGGTTGCCCAGTCTGCGTCGCAGTAAATCGCGCCGATCAACGCCTCCAGGGCGTCCTCGAGCGCCGCGTCTCGGGTGCGCCCCCCGGCGGCGGCCTCGGCCGGGGAGACGTGGAGCGTTTCGCCGATCCGGAGGTCCCGGGCGAGTTGGGCAAGGACCGCCCCCTTCGTGAGCGCGGCGCGCCGCCGGGAGAGCTCGCCCTCGCGCGCGGTGGGCAAGGCGGCGAAGAGCTGTTCGCTCAGCACCAGTTCCAGCACGGCGTCGCCGAGGAATTCCAGCCGCTGGTTTGTCTCCAACCCGCCCGTGCCCTCCGCGGCGCAGGACACATGGGTGAGCGCTTGGACGAGCAGGGAGCGGTTCCGGAAACGGTACCCCAACCGCTGTTCGAGCGCGTCGATCGGGTCGGGCAGGCTCATGAGCTGGCGCTGGTGTAGCGGCGCAGGCCCCGGTGGAAGGCAATGATCGCGAGCGAGAGCCAGAGCACGGTGGCTCCCCCAAGCCACAGGGCCTGCGAGCGCTGGATACCGTGGCGGAGCGTCTGTGCCGGCACGTTGGTGACGACGACGAGCGGCAGGGCGTAGACGAAGACCACGGCCGCGATTCCGCGGAGCGCCTCGCGGGGCAGGCGGGAGAATTCGTTGAGACCAAAATAGCCTCCCTCCACCCCCTTGGCACTCTGGATCCAGAAAACCAAGGAGATGAAGAACAGCAGCGTCGCGTAGTGGATCGCGAGTCCGCAGAGAATCATCCCGGCATACGTCGCCCACTGCAGCGCCGTGGGGGAGAGGCCCAGTTGGTGGACGGCGTAGAGTACAACTCCGAGGGCGATGGGAGCGTTGAGGAAGCCATCAAGATCGATCTTGCGCGTGGAAGCCATGAACAGGACGGGGCCCGGCTGCGCGAGGAAGAAGTCGAAGGCACCCGAGCGGACGTTGCGGCCCATCTCGAACAGGTTGGTCCAGAAGAACCCCATCAAGAGCCGCTGCACCAAGAGCGACGTCCCCACCAGGATGGTCATTTCCCACGGCCCCCAGCCCGCGATCGACTCGGTGTGCTGATAAATGACGCCGATGAGACCGAGGTTGACGCCCATCCAGAACAACTCGACGAGCGACCACATGATGAAGTCGCCACGGAACATCAGGGTGCGGACCACGGAGTAGCGGGCTCCGGCGAGCCAGATGCGGAGGTATTGCGCGGCGCGCATGGCGGGACGGGTGGCCGACTCAGCCGCCGACGGCGGTGTGACGGCGCAGGCCGCGGGTCCAGAGGAGTTGGGCGAAGCCGTACAGGGCGAGGACCCAGAACAGCTGGATGCCCAGGCCCTGCAGCGCGGCCTCGGGGGACGCGATCCGACCGGTCAGCAGCGCGGCCGGGAAGTACATCTGGTAGTAGTAAGGCAGGTACGACGAAATCTCGTAGAGCGGGGCGGGCAGGAGATCGAGTGGGAAGACCTGACCTCCCAGCATCGTCTCGACGGCGAGAGAGAGGATGACGAAGGATTGGATCTCAAGGAACCAGAACGTCAGCAGACCAAAGCAGTAGGCGAGGGTGAACTGCAGGCAGGCGGAGAGGATGAGCGCCGGCACGGCGGCAAGGTAGGTCCAGCCATGCGTCGGGTATTGCAGGTACGGCCACAGCAGCGGCAGCACGAGAAGCAGCGGCAGGAGCGCGAGAGCCCCGGAGACGAGTCGGGCGGAGACGAAGAGGCTGAACCGGTAGGCGAAGTAGTTGATGGGCTTGAGCAGGAACTGGTTGATCAGCCCGTTGCGGATTTCCTCGGATACCTCGAAATCCTCGTTCATCGCGCTGATGAAGAACTGCAGGACGAGGATCGTGACGAAGTAGGTCAGCGTCTGGCCGAGGTTGAAGCCCGCAAGCGACTCCTGTCCGCTGAAGGCGGCCCCCCAGAGGATGAAGACGTACGCGAGGTGCAGGACGGAGAAGGATGCCCGGACCGCGAAATTCCAGCGGTAGACAAGGTTGCCCTGCAACCCCAGCACGAAGGCGTGGCGGTACTTGGCGAGCGACATGGGCGGTGGCGGTCAGGACGCGGACTTCAGGTCGAAGCGCGCAATGACCTCCTTGGCCAGGTTCCGGTAGGCGGTGGAGCCTGGCGAGAGCGGGTCGTAGGCGAGGATCGTCTGTCCGAAGCTCGGGGCCTCGCTCAGACGGATCGTCCGCGGGATCACGCTCTCAAACACCCGGTCGGGAAGGTGCTTGCGGACCTCCTCGACCACCTGGCGGGCCAGCTTGGTGCGCGTGTCGAACATGGTCATCACGACGCCCCCGAGTTCGAGCGACGGGTTCACGCCCGCCTGCTTGATGCGGTCGAGGTTGCGCAGGATCTGCCCGAGTCCCTCCAGCGCGAGGTATTCGCATTGCAGGGCGATGAGCAGGTAATCGGCCGCGGCAAGGCTGTTCATGGACAGGACGCCGAGGGAGGGGGGGCAGTCGATGATGATGGCCCGGTACTGCCCGGACTCGCGGACCGGCGCGGGCGCCGCCTGCAGACGGCCGAGGTAGCCCTCCGCTCCAGCCAACTCGATCTCGCTCGCCGCGAGATCTTCCTCGCTCGGCAACAGAAACAGGTTCCGGTAGGCGGTCGGCACGATTTTCTCGATCGCCGTGCCCTCGCCCCGGAGCGGCCCGTACAGGCTGGCACCTTCCCGCTTCTCGATCCCGAGAGCGCTGGTGGCGTTGGCCTGCGGATCGAGATCCACCAGCAGCGTCCGCACACCCTTCTCGGCGAGCGCGGCGGAGAGATTCACGGCCGTCGTCGTCTTGCCGACGCCGCCTTTCTGGTTCGCGATGGTGAAGATGACCGAGCGCATGGGAGCGGACAAAGCTGGCCCTGATCCGGTCCGGGCCGCAAGCCCGCTTCGCGTCTCCCGGCGCGGAGAGTCTAGCCTCGACTTGGGGCACGCTCCGAAGAGACTGTCCAGACGCGAGTCGGCTGCATTGCCGCCGCCTTTCTACGATGAAGATCGTTCACGTCGCCAGCGAAGTCTTCCCCTACGTCAAGACGGGGGGACTGGCGGATGCCGTGGGCGCGCTGGCTTCGACGTTGGCGGAGCGGGGTCACGAGGTTTCGGTCTTCCTGCCCGGCTATCGGAAGGCGCTGGAGCATCCGGCGGCGCGGGGTGCGGAGCGGCGTCTGCGACTCCGCATCGAGATGGGAGACCGGTTTGCGTCCTGCGACGTGCTCGCCTTGCCGGTCGCGCCGCGCCTGACCGTGTACTTCATCGGCCGGGAGGAGTTCTTCGACCGGCAGGGCATCTACGGCAATGGCGAGCGCGATTATGAGGACAACGACAACCGGTTCATCTGCTTCGCCAAAGCGGTGGTGGAGACGCTGCGCCTCCTCGACCTCAAGGCCGACATCGTGCACGCGCACGACTGGCCGACCGGTCTGATTCCGCTCTTCCTTCGTTATGCGGAGCGTCGGCACGGCGTCATGCTGGCGCTGCGCACCGTCTTCACGATCCACAACATCGCCTTCCAAGGTGTCTTCCCCATGAAGTCGTTTCCCCGGACGAACCTCCCCGAGGAACTCATGGGCATCGACGGTCTGGAGTACTACGGCCAGATGAGCTTCATGAAGGGCGGATTGCTCTTCGCCGACCATCTTACCACGGTGAGTCCCCAGTACGCCCGGGAGATCCAGACCGCAGAGTTTGGTTGCGGGTTGGATGGCGTAATCCAGTCGCGCGCGGCGGACCTCGTCGGGCTGGTGAATGGCATCGATACCGCCGTCTGGAACCCGGCCACTGATCCGGTGCTGGCGGCGCGGTATTCGGCGGACGACCTCGGCGGCAAGGCCGCCTGCCGGGCGGACCTCCTGCGGCGGTTGGGTCTCGATCCGGCGTTCCCGGGACCGATCTTCGGGATGGTGGCGCGCCTTACGGAACAGAAGGGCATCTCACTGGTCCTCGCGAACCGCCGTTTCTTTGAGTCGAGCCCGGTCGCCCTCGTGGTGCTGGGGTCCGGGGAGGCCCGATTCGAGGCCGGGCTGCGCGATTTGGTCGCGGCGATGCCGGGCCGCGCTTCGTTGGCGACACGGTTGGACGAGGAGATGAGCCATATCGTGGAGGCGGGCGCGGACTTTTTCCTGATGCCGTCGCTCTTCGAGCCGTGCGGCCTCAACCAGATGTACTCGCAGGCCTATGGCACGGTGCCCCTCGTCTCGCGGGTCGGAGGGTTGGTGGATACGGTGATCGACCTCGCGGACGACCCGGCAAACGGCACCGGCATCATGGTCCGGCCGACGGCCGCCGGCCTCGCGGAGGGCCTCGAGCGCGCCGTCGCGCTCCATCGCAACCCTTCGGCTCTGCAAGCGGTGCAGCGACGCGGCATGCGCCGCGATTTCAGCTGGCGGCAGGCCGCGCAGGGCTACGAGCGACTGTACCGAGACGCCCTCTAGGCACCGTCGGTCGCCGCGCACGGGTCGGCTGGATCCCGACCCGGTGTGACCGTCGAATGGCGTGGCGACGCCGCCCGCGTCGTGTGGCCCGAGCGCTTGCGGTGCAGCGATTTCTGCGCACCGATATCGGCTTACCATGGCCGGCTCCCCCACGATTCTCTGGTTCCGTCAGGATCTCCGCCTGCAGGACAATCCGGCGCTGGCGGCGGCGATCGAGCGGGGAGGGGCGATTCTGCCGGTTTACATCCTCGACGAGTCTGGCGAAGGTGGATGGGCCCTGGGTGGAGCCTCGCGCTGGTGGTTGCACGGGTCGCTGGCGGCGCTCGACGCGTCGCTTCGCGAGCGCGGGCTGCGGCTGATCCTCGCGCGCGGGGAGAGCGCGGCGGTCCTGCGGGAGTTGATCGCCCAGACCGGCGCGGATGCGGTTTTCTGGAACCGCCGGTACGAGCCGGCCAGCATCGCCCGCGATTCCGCGATCAAGTCCGAACTCGGCGGCCGCGGGATCGATGTCCGGAGCTTCAACGCGAGCCTGCTCTTTGAACCTCAGACCATCGCCAACAAGCAGGGCCGGCCCTTCCAAGTCTTCACCCCTTACTGGCGGCATTGCCTGACTTTGCCGGTGAACTCCCCGGTGGCGGTGCGCCACGGCCCTTGGCCCGCGCCCGAGCGGTGGCCGGCGTCGCTCCCACTTGCCGCGCTCGGGCTGCGTCCGTCGATTCCCTGGGACCGCGGATTCCACGGAGCGTGGACCCCGGGAGAGGCCGGGGCCCGCGAGCGGTTGGCGGGCTTCCTTCGCGGTCCGGTGACGGACTACGGCGAAACCCGCGACCGTCCGTCCGTCGAGGGTGTCTCGCGCCTCTCTCCCCACCTGCACTTCGGGGAGATCGGGCCGCGCCAGGTCTGGGCCGCCGCTGCGGAGCTCGGGCGCACGCGCGGCATCTTCCCGGCGAACGCTGGCGTGGCCAAGTTTCTCGCCGAGGTCGGCTGGCGGGAGTTCGCGCACCACGTGGTGTACCACTTCCCGCAGACGCCGGAGCAGCCGCTTCGGTCCGAATTCGCGCGCTTCCCGTGGCGAGCCGATCCCGGCGGTCCCCTGCTCAAGGCGTGGCAGCGCGGGCGGACGGGCTACCCGATCGTGGACGCCGGGATGCGTCAGCTGTGGGCGACCGGATGGATGCACAATCGCGTCCGGATGATCGTGGCATCGTTCCTCGTGAAACACCTGCGCCTCTCCTGGACTCATGGCGCTCGCTGGTTCTGGGACACCCTCGTGGACGCCGATCTCGCCGGCAATACGCTGGGCTGGCAGTGGAGCGCCGGCTGTGGAGCCGATGCCGCCCCTTACTTCCGGATCTTCGCGCCGGTGCTGCAGGGCGAGAAGTTTGACGCCGAAGGTGTGTACGTCCGGCACTGGTGCCCGGAACTCTCGCGAGTTCCGGCCCGTTTTCTCCATCAACCGTGGACCGCTCCGGAGACGGTGCTGACGGCGGCCGGCGTCCAACTCGGAAAGTCGTACCCGCGTCCTGTGGTCGATCACGCGGAGGCCCGCGCCGAGGCGCTCCGGGCTTTCCAGAGTCTGCGGGGCTGAGCGACCTCCGACCGCCCCATGTCCTCCGTCCGTCATCTCGTGCTTGTGCTTGGGGACCAACTTGACCTCGGGTCTGCGGCCTTCGACGGGTTCGACGCGAAGCGCGACGTGGTTTGGATGGCCGAGGTTGCAGGGGAGTCCGGGAACGTCTGGTCCACCCAGGTACGAACGACGCTCTTCCTCGCGGCGATGCGGCACTTTCGCGACCGCGCGCGGAAGGCCGGCCGGCGCGTGGACTACTGCGAACTGGATGACCCCGAGAACCGGCAGACCCTCGCCGGCGAACTCGAGCGCGCCAGCCACCGGCTGCGGCCCCAACGGCTGATCGTGGTGCAGCCCGGCGAATGGCGCGTGCAGGAGGCGCTCCAGTCGGCGGCGAAGACGCTCGGACTGGACCTCGAGATTCGCCCTGACCGCCATTTCCTCGCGTCGCCGGAGACTTTCGCCGAGCACGCGAAAGGCCGGCGGCAGCTCCGGATGGAATTCTTCTATCGCGAAATGCGCCGCCGGCACGACGTTCTGGTGCTGCCGTCCGGCGAGCCCGAGGGGGGCGAGTGGAACTTCGATCACGAAAACCGGGAGAGCTTCGGCCGCACCGCGCCGAACCCACCCGCGCCGCGGGCCTTTCCGCCGGACCGCCTCACCCGGGAGGTCATCGCCGTGGTCCGGAAGCGCTTTGCGGACCGTCCCGGGGATCTCGACCGATTTGACTGGCCGGTGACGCCAGAGGATGCGGAGGCGGCGCTGACGGACTTTGTGGAGCACCGGCTGCGGGACTTCGGGCGCCACCAGGATGCGATGTGGGTGGGGGAGCCGTGGCTGTACCACTCCCGCTTGGCCGCGGCGATGAACCTCAAGCTGCTGGATCCGCGCCGGGTCATTGCCGCTGCCGTGGCGGCCTACCGTGCCGGGGCCGCGCCCCTGCCGGCGGTGGAGGGCTTCATCCGCCAGATCCTCGGTTGGCGCGAGTATGTCCGCGGCATCTATTGGCGGTTCATGCCCGGGTATCTGGAACGCAACGCGCTCGGTGCGACCGCGGCGTTGCCGAAGTTCTTCTGGACGGGCGACGTACCCATGACGTGCCTCCAAGATGCCATTGGGCAGAGCCTGTCGCTGGGCTACGCGCATCATATTCAGCGGCTGATGGTGACGGGCCTCTACGCGCTGATGCTCGGCGTGGATCCCAAGCAGGTCCATGCCTGGTACCTCGCGGTCTACGTCGACGCCGTCGAGTGGGTCGAATTGCCGAATACCCTCGGCATGTCGCAATACGGCGACGGCGGCGTGATGGCATCGAAGCCTTACATCGCGACCGGGCGCTACATCGAGCGGATGAGCAATGCCTGTCGGCAGTGCCGCTTCGATCCCGCCGAGGCCGTCGGACCCAAGGCCTGTCCCTTCACGACGCTTTACTGGGACTTCCTGCTCCGACACCGCGACCTCCTCGCCGCCAACCCGCGGATGGGCCTGCAGGTGCGCAATCTCGGCAACCTGAGTGCGGAGCGGGCCCGGTCGATCCAGCGGCGCGCCGAGCAGATCCGGCGCGGCGACGGTGTTCCTCCCCCGGATGAAGCCCTGCTGCCGGGCCTTTCGCCATGAGCACGATGCGACGCAAGGGAGACCTGCCGACGAAGACCTGCGTGACCTGCGGGCGCCCGTTCGCCTGGCGCAAGAAGTGGGAACGCTGCTGGGAGGAAGTGCTGACCTGCTCCGAGCGTTGCCGCCGGGTTCGACGTGGTTCCCGGCGCGGCGGCGGCGGAGCCTCCGCCCCGGGAGCAATGCCGTGACGCCCGCTGAGACCCGTCCCATGAACCTGACTTACCGCGTCCAGATCGAGCGCTCCGCCGAGGAAGCCTTTGCATGGCACGAACGCCCCGGCGCGTTCGAGCGCTTTGCTCCACCCTGGGTGCGGACGGACGTCCTGCACCGCTCGGGAGGCATTCGCGACGGCGGACGTCTGGCGATGGTGCAGCACCTCGGCCCCCTGCGGCTGCGCTGGGACATCGAGCATGTCGACTTCATCCCCGGGCGCCAATTCTGTGACGAGGCGCGGCGGTCGCCGTTCCGGTCGTGGCGGCACGTGCACCGCGTGGAGCCGCGCGGACCGGGGGCGTGCGAGTGGATCGATGAGATCACCTTCTCGCTCCCGGGCGGCCGCGTCGCGGAGGCGCTGCTAGGCGGCCAGGTGCGGAGCGAGATGGAGCGACTCTTTGCGTACCGCCACGCGCGGCTGAAGGCGGACCTCGAGGCCGTGCCGCAGGCGGCTTCGGGCCGAGTCGTCCTTGCCGGGGCTTCTGGGCTGGTGGGAACCGCGCTGGCGGCGTTGCTTTCGACCCGCGGCTATGAGGTCGTCCGCCTCGTGCGCCGGGCCCCACGCGCGCCGGACGAACGGTCTTGGGATCCGGCGACCCTGGGCGACCTTGCGGACGCGCTGTCCGGAGCGGTGGCGCTCGTGAACCTCGGCGGGGCGGGGATTGCGGACCAACGGTGGAGCGCTGCGCGCAAGACGGAGTTGCGGGCGAGTCGCCTGCAAGGCACGCAGGCGCTGGTCGCGGCGCTGCGACGGGCGTCGTCGCCGCCGCCCGTGTTTCTCTCGGCCTCGGCGATTGGCCTTTACGGCGTCGATCCGAAAGGAGACGTCGACGAGACCGGCGCGATCGGGGAGGGCTTCCTGGCGGAATTGACCCGGGACTGGGAGCGCGAGGCGATGCGGGCGGACGAGGCGGGGGTGCGCACGGTGCTGCTCCGGACGGGGATCGTGCTCTCGCCGCGAGGCGGGGCACTCGGACGACTCTTACCGATCTTCCGCGTCGGCCTCGGCGGACCGATCGGTCGCGGGCGGCGCTGGATGAGTTGGATCTCCCTTGAAGATGAGATTGGCGCGATTGCTCACCTCCTCGCGCGGCCCGGGGCGCGCGGCGCCTACAACCTCGTGGCGCCGGAGCCGGTGACGGGCACGGATTTCGCCCGGGAACTCGGGCGGGCGCTGGGTCGGCCCGCACTCCTCCCGGTGCCGGTCCCGGCCTTGCGGGCGGTGTTCGGACAGATGGCCGACGAGACGCTGCTCGCCAGCCAGCGGGTGAGACCGGCCCGGCTTCTGGCGGACGGTTACACGTTTCAGCATCCAGGCCTCGCGGCGGCCCTTCGCCACCTGCTCGGAGTCAACCGGGCGACGCCCCATTTCCCTTCATGAACCGAAAGATTGCGATCATTGGTGCCGGAGTGGCGGGCTTGTCGGCCGCCCGCGTCCTATCGACCTCCGGGGCTCGCCTCGTGGTCTTGGAGAAGAGCCGCGGCGTCGGCGGTCGCATGGCGACGAAGCGCGTGGGGGAGGCCGTCTTCGATACCGGGGCGCAATTCTTCACCGCGCGGGAGGACGGCTTCGCCGCAGACGTCCAGCGCTGGGTCGATCTTGGCCGCGCCGAACCGTGGCCCGGCTCCGCGCACCGCTGGATCGGCCGTGGCGGCATGACCTCGGTCGCGAAGCATCTGGCTGAAGGCATCGACGTGGAACGCGAACGCAAAGCCACGGCCGCGCGGCGGCACGAGAGCGGCTACTGGGAACTCGACATCGATAACGCGGGCATCCTGCGGGTGGAGCGTCTGCTCCTGACCGCGCCCATGCCGCAGTCGCTGGCGTTGCTGGATCAAGGCGGGGTGCGCCTGCCGGACGACGTGGCTGGCGAACTGCGCTCGGTTTCCTACCGGCCCTGCCTCGCGGCGCTGCTGGTACTGGATGGTTCGAGCGCGGTTCCTCCCGAAGGTGTCGCCCCGTCGGAGGGTCCGCTGCGCTGGGTGGCCGACAACGGTCTCAAAGGCCTGTGCCGCCAGGCGGCGATCACCGTGCATGCCGGGCCGGAGTTTTCGGCGCGCGAGTACGGCCGTCCGGAAGCGGAGGTGCTGGAAAGCATGACGGCGGCGGCACGCCCATGGCTCGGAGACCGCCGGGTGGTGTCCGCGGCGCTCCATCGCTGGAGATATAGTGAACCAGTGGGCTCGCTCCCGCGCCCCTTCGTCTGGATTCCGGAGCTGTCCCTCGGTTTTGCCGGGGACGCCTTCCTCGGCGGACGGGTGGAGGCGGCGGCACTCTCGGGGCAGGCCCTCGGGCACCATCTCGCCGCGCAACTCGCCCCGGCCGCAAACGAGGCCTGACGGGGCGTCGGGGTGCGCTCCGGGGCCAATCCAACCTCGGGCGAAGATTGCGATTTCCTTCGGACGCGCCTCGTACACGCTGGCCGAACGCCTTGTAATTCATGACTGACGCCGTCACCTCACTGATTCCCCACCGCCCGCCCTTTCTCTTCGTTGACGAGATCGTCAGCGAGACGGCCGAGGTGCTGGTGGCGCGCCGCACGTGGCGGGCGGAGGAGGATTTCTACCGTGGCCACTACCCGGGGGCACCGATCACGCCCGGGGTGCTGCTGTGCGAGGCCGTGTTTCAGACCGGAGCGCTCTTCCTCGCCCGGGCGGTGGGTCCCGGAGGTCCCTCGACGCCCGGGGTGCCGCTGCTGGCGAAGGTGAGCGACGTGCGCTTTCGCCACCCGGTCTATCCCGGCGATACGGTGCTGATCGAAGTGCGGCGCAAGGAGCGGCTCGGAGAGTTCAATCTGATGACCGGATCCATGCGCCGGGCGGACGGGGTGCGCGTCCTCAACGTCGATTTCACGGTCGCGTGGAAGGTGCCGGCGGCGGAGGGTGGCGCGGCGGGTCCCGCTTCAACCTAGCTTTCCGATGGCCGACTTCCTGAACCTTTCCGGCAAGGTGTTCGTCGTCACCGGCGTGGCGAACCGCAAGAGTGTGGCTTGGGCGATTGCCAGCGCCCTTGAAGCGCAGGGAGCGAAGGTGCTGTACAGCGTGCGCAGCGAAGCCCGCAAGGCCTCGCTCGCGGCCCTCCTTGGCGACCGTCCCACCTACGTCTGCGACGTCGAGAAGGAGGGCGCGGCGGCCGCGCTCGCGGGCGCGATCGCGGCCGGGCATCCGGGCCCGATCCACGGCTTGGTGCATTCGATCGCCTTCGCGAACTATGCGCAGGGTTTCAAGCCGTTCCACCAGACGGCCCGCGGTGACTTCCTGCAGGCCACCGCGATCTCGGCCTTTTCCCTCGTCGAACTGGCCGAGGCCTTTCGTCCGCTCTTCGCCCGCGATGCTTCAGTGGTGAGCATCGGGATCTCCTCCCTGCTGGTCACGCCCGACAACTACGGCTACATGGGCCCGATCAAGGCGGCTTTGGAGTCCGAGTCACGCTTCCTCGCGAAGTCATTCAGCGCCTTCTCTGAGGTCCGCTTCAACGTCGTGGGTGCGGGGCCGCTCAAGACCAGCGCCTCGGCTGGAATCCCGGGTTACCTCGAGAGTTACCTGTACGCCGAGAAACTCACGTTCCGCAAACGCGCGCTGGCCACCGCCGAGGTGGCGAACGCCGCCCTGTTTCTGCTCAGCGAGCGAAGCAGCGGAATCAACGCCACGACGCTCGTGGTCGACGCCGGCCTCGGTTCGAATGCGTTCGACGCCGAGGTGATCCGCCTCGCCATGCGCCCGCGGCAGTCCTGACGATGGCGAGGTTCCACTTCCGCTCCACCTGCCTCGACTCCCTCGCTGCTGTCCTGCCGCCGGAGAGGCTGAGCAGCGCCGAGATCGAAAGCCGGCTTGAGCCGCTGTACCGCCGCCTGCGCCTCCCGGAGGGGCGGCTCGAACTGATGACCGGCATCCGCGAGCGGCGCGTGTGGCCGGTCGGGACGCTTCCCTCCGACGCCAGCGCGGCGGCGGGGCGCGCCGTGCTGGCTCGCTCCGCGATCCCGGCCGAGGCCGTCGAACTGTTCATCCACGCGGCCGTGTGCCGCGACATGCTGGAGCCAGCGACGGCGGCCTTCGCGCACCGGAAGATCGGGCTGCCCGCCGGGGCGCAGATCTTTGATCTCTCCAATGCCTGCCTTGGTTTCCTCAATGCCATCACCGTGGCGGGCGGATTGATCGAGTCCGGTCAAATCCGCTGCGCCCTCGTCGTCGCCGGCGAAAACGGGCGTCCGCTCGTCGACGAAACGATCCGGCACCTCGCGACCGCACCGCTCACCCGAGAGCAGATCAAGCCGTACTTCGCCAATCTCACCATCGGCTCAGGCGCCGTCGCGGCCATGGTCTGCCACCGCGACCTCGCGCTCCAGGGGCATCGGTTTCACTCCGGGGTGGCCCGCTCCGCCACCCACCACAGCGCCTTGTGCCAAGGCGATACCCACGGCGCCGATGCGCTGGCGATGCAGACCGATTCCGAGCGTCTGCTCGAGGCGGGGGTCGCCCTGGCGGCTGAGACGTGGACCGAATTCCGCGAGGTTTCGGGCCGGAGTGCCGATGGATTCAGCCGCTTCGTCTGCCACCAGGTGGGGAGCGTGCATCGCCGCCGGCTCTACGAGCGACTCGGTCTCCCCATCGAGCGCGACGTCTCGACCTTCGCCGAGTACGGCAACATGGGCTCCGTCTCTCTCCCGGCGACCCTCGCGGAGGCGGAGGGTGCGGGCATGATCGCGCCCGGGAGCCACGTCGGCTTGCTCGGCATCGGCTCCGGACTCAACTGCCTGATGCTCGACCTCGAATGGTGATGGCCCCGTCCGTTTCCCTGCCGCCGTGGCTGCGGCAACTGTACCCGTTCACTCCCGCCTCGTGGATCACGCCGCGCGGGGCCCGGATGAGCGTGGTCGACGAAGGCCCACGCGCGAAGGAGGCGGTGCTGCTCCTCCATGGCAATCCGACTTGGTCGTTCTTCTACCGCGACCTGATTCTCGCGCTGCGGGGAGAGATGCGTTGCGTCGCCCCGGACCATGTCGGGATGGGGCTCTCGGACAAACCGGAGCGCTACGACTACACGCTCGCCGGCCGCATCGCGGACGTGGAGGCGCTGGTGGACGCGCTCGGCCTCGAGCGCATCCATCTGGTGCTGCACGACTGGGGCGGAGCGATCGGATGCGGCGTGGCGGTGCGGCGACCCGAGCGGATCGGGCGCATCGTGCTCCTCAACACAGCGGCGTTCCGTTCCGCGCTCATTCCGCCCAGCATCGCGCTCTGCCGGACGCGGTTTCCCGGAACGGCGCTGGTTCGCGGCCTGAATGCCTTCGCCGGTCCGGCGGTCCGCATGGCGATGCACCGGCGTCGGCTTTCCGCCGACGAGCGTCGGGGCTATCTGTTCCCGTACGATTCGTGGGCCCATCGGGTCGCGGTCAACGCCTTCGTCAAGGACATCCCGCTGGCACCTGAGCACGTCAGCTATAGGACGCTTCGGGCGGTCGAGGATGGGTTGCCCGCGCTGCGCTCCCATCCGGTAAGCGTGGTCTGGGGCGGGCGCGATTTCTGTTTCCACGACGCCTTCCTTGCGCGCTGGCGGGAGATCCTCCCCGAGGCAGAGGTCACCCGCCTTCCCGACGTCGGTCACTACGTTCTCGATGACGGCGGACCCGAGGCGGTCGCCCTCTGCCGACGCGGCGTGATTGGCCGCTGAGCCTGGGTCTGGCGGATGCGGGCGGGGGACCGTCCGGGCCTCGCGGCTCGGTCCCGTTCGCGCTCAAGGCGCAGGCAGCGCGCGGGATTCTCGGCGAACGATCCGACCGGGGCGGACTCCCGTGAGTGCGCCGTCGCGGATCGCGAATTGCCCGGCCACGATCACATGGTCCATGCCCTCAGCGTAGTGGTGCGGATCGCGGAACGTGGATGCGGAGGAGAGGCGCTTCAGGTCGAAGACGACGGCGTCGGCGGTGAATCCCGGGCGGATCAATCCACGCCGCCCCAGCGGAAACTGCTGTGCCGGCAGGTCCGTCATGCGCCGCACCGCCTCCTCAACGCCGAGCAACCGCTCGTCGCGGACGTAGTGGGCGAGAAAGCGCACATTGTTACCGTAGCCCCGCGGGTGGGGCACGCCGACGCCGAAGCGCCGGGTGCCCGAGTCCGAAGCGATCATGGTCAGCGGCAGGGCGAGGAATTCACGGAGATTGGGCTCGCTCATCCCGTGGAAGACCGCCGAGGCACCGCCTTGGAGCTCGATCCCGAGGATCGTGTCGAGCTGGGCGTCGAGGGAGTCGGAGCCGTGCAGTCGGCGGGCGGCCTCCGGGACGTTGAGGCCGTTCAGCGTGGGATCCGGGGCGAAGTTGGCGATCACGGCATAGGTGAAATCGGTGCGTTGTCCCCGCTCCAACATCGCACGCATTCCGGCCCGAATCCGCTCGCGCTCCTCGGGGATCTCCAGCCGCTCGCGGAGTCGCGCCCGTCCGCCCTCGCGCGCGGAGTCGGGGATGGTGGTGCCCAGCGACGTGCTCGACGCCGTGTAGAGATATTGGTCGTGCGCCACCAAGACTCCCTCCGCGCGGGCCCGGTCGAGGCGCGCGATGACCGCCGGGGCGAGGCCCCACGCGGCCGGACTCGAGAGCTTGATGTGCGAGATCTGGACGGCGGTACCGGCCTCGCGCCCCACCTGCAGCGCCTCTTCGATGGCCTCGAGGATCCGGGCGTTCTCGTAGCGCATGTGGCTCGCGTAGAGACCGCCGGAGGCGGCCGCGACCTTCGCGAGCGCGACGATCTCGTCGGTCCGGGCGAAGGTGCCGGGCAGGTAAATCAGCCCCGTGCTCAGCCCGACCGCGCCGTCGCGCATGGCGGCGGCCACCAGAGCGCGCATCTGCTCCAACTCGGCGGCGGTCGGTGGGCGCGCGAAACTTCCCCCCATCACTTGGGCGCGGACGGTGTTGTGGCCGATGAGGGTGGCGAGGTTGACCGCGGGCTGTGCGACCTCCAATTCGGTGAGGAAGGCGGCGACGTCGAGCGCAGAGCCCCCGCAGTTGCCGGTGACGAGCGTGGTGACGCCCATGCGCAGGAAGTTCTCCGCCTGCGGCACCTCCGCCAAGTCCTCGACGTGGGTGTGCACATCAATGAATCCTGGGGCGAGGATGCGCCCGCCCAGATCGACCTCGGTCGGGGCGGAGAAAGGAACCTCGCCCACCGCGATGATGCGGTCGCCGCGGATCGCCACGTCACCGCGGAACGCCGGCGCGCCACTCCCGTCGACGATCAAGGCATGGCGGAGGATGAGGGTCGCCGGGGCCTCGGCTCCCGTCATCGCTCGCGGAAGCAGCAGGCAGGCGACGGCGCTCGCGAAGATGCAGAAACGGGCGAAGCGGAGGATCGTGACGATCGACATGGCTCGTTTTTGTTTCCGAGGCCCGGCCGCATGGCGATTCCTTTTCGAAGGCACCGAAGGGCAGTATGACGGAATGTGAGCGAGATGAGCGAAACTGAGCAAGAGCATTGCCGTGACGGACGTGATTCCTAGCCTCACGCAGTGCTCACGGAGCAGCGCCGCCGCTCAATCCTTCGCCTCCTGGCCGACCAGAACACGGTCCGGCTCGAGGAAATCTGCGTGCGTTTCGGAGTGTCGGCAGCAACAGCCCGGCGCGATGCCGAGGCCATTGCCCGGGCGTCGCTGGCACACCGCACGAGGGGCGGGCTGGTGGCGTTGGATGCGGCGATGACGGAGCCGGTGTATTCGCGCAAGGCAGCGGTCGCGGCGGGTACCAAGTCGCGCCTTGGACTGCGGGTTGCGATGCTGCTGCCGGAGGAGGGGAGCATTTTCATTGATGCCGGCAGCACCTGTCTGGAGGTGGCGCGGGCGGTGCTCGACCGCCCGCAACTCCGCATCTACACGAATTCGGTCAGCCTGCTGCAGATCGCGCTGGAGGGGCGGTCGAACGTGTACTCGATTGGCGGCGAGGTGCGCACCGTGAGCCTCGCCCTCGTCGGTGCCTTTGCGCTGAGTTGGCTGGAGCGACTGCGCTTTGATGCGACGGTGGTGGGGGCTTCGGGCTTGGACGGGGAGCACGGCGCGGCGACGACGGAGCTGGCGGAGGCGGCGATCAAAGCCGAGGCGCTCAAGCGGGCGCGTTTACGGATCCTCGTGGCGCATTCCGAGAAGTGGTCGCGGCCCGCGGCGTTGCGCTTCGCCCCTTGGTCGGCTTTCCATCACTTCGTGACTGATCGAGCGCCGCCTCGCAACGACACGGCTGCCCTGGCAGCAGCCGGGGTCGAAGTTCACCTCCTTTCCACTCCATGAAATCCGCCCGTCTCAACCGGCTTTTCAATCCCCGCACCGGCCGATGCTTCGACGTCGCCCTTGATCACGGCTTCTTCAACGAAGGCGCCTTCCTGTCCGGGATCGAGGATCTGCCCGCGGCCGTGGCCCGGCTTGTCGAGGCGGGCCCCGACGCGATCCAGCTTACGCTTGGCCAGGCGCGCCACCTGCAGGCGCTCCCGGTGCGCCCAAAGCCCGCGCTGGTGCTGCGCACTGATGTCGCCAACGTCTACGGCACCCAGTTGCCGGAGGTCCTTTTCTCGCGGATGATCGAGGACGCAGTCACGCAGGCCGTCCGAGTGGACGCGGCATGCGTCGTGGTGAACCTGTTCCGGATCCCCGGGGCGCCGACCATCACGGATCAGTGCATCCAGAACATCCTGCGCCTCAAGCCGGCCTGCGATGTGATGGGCATGCCCCTGATGATCGAACCGCTGGTCTTCCAGCCGAACGAGAAGGCCGGCGGCTACATGGTGGACGGCGACCTGCGCAAGATCGTGCCGCTGGTGCGCCAGGCGGCGGAACTCGGAGCGGACGTGATCAAGGCGGACCCGACCGACGACGTGTCGGTGTACCATCAGGTGATCCAGACTGCGGGCGGAGTTCCGGTGCTGGTGCGCGGGGGGAGCAAGGCGCCCGAGGCGGAAATCCTCGCCCGCACGGAAGCAATCCTCAAGCAGGGAGCCGCGGGCATCGTCTACGGACGCAACATCATCCAGCATCCCCGCCCGGCCGCGATCACCCGCGCGCTCATGGCGGTGGTGCACGACGGGAAGACCGCCGCGCAGGCGCTGGAGCATCTTCGATGAGCACACCCTCGTCAAACTCGGTTCGGGTTGCAGTGATCGGTGCCGGCCTGATGGGGCGGGAGGTGGCCAGCGCCTTTGGGCGCTGGTTCGCGATCCTCGACTCCGACGTTCGCCCGGAACTGGTCGGCGTCTGCGACGTCAACGCGGAGGCGCTCAAGTGGTTCCGCGGCGTTCCGGGCGTCCGCTACTTCGAGACCGATCCCGCGCAGCTGCTCCGGCATCCGGACATCGATGTGATCTACGTGGCGGTGCCGCATCACCTCCACGAGAACCTGTACCTCGACGTCGTGCGGGCCGGAAAGGACCTCTTCGCGGAGAAGCCCTTTGGCATCGATCTCGCCAGCGCCCGGCGCGTGCGCGACGAGGCGGCGCGCCTCGGACGATTTGTCCGCATTTCGTCGGAGTTTCCCTTCCTGCCGGGCGCCCTGCGCGCCTTGAACTATGCGAGGGAAGGGCGGCTGGGGCGTCCCATCGAGGCGCGGTGCGCGTTCCTTCATTCCAGCGATCTCGATCCGAACAAGCCGATCAACTGGAAGCGGCAGGCCCGCTTCTGCGGCGAGGCGGGTGTCATGAATGACCTCGGTATGCACGTCGTTCACCTGCCGCTGCGGCTCGGCTGGAAGCCGGACCACGTGTCCGCGACGCTCCAGCGCGTGTACACCCAGCGGCCGGACGGGAAGGGAGGCATGGCCGCGAGCGATACGTGGGACAACGCCACCGTCCGGGCCACGGCCACCATTCAGGGGGAGAGCGTGCCGCTCTCCCTCGAGATGAAGCGCCTCGCACCGGGCGAGACCAACACCTGGATTTTCGAACTCCTCGGCACCGACGGCGGCGTCCGTTACAGCACCAAGGAGGCGAAGCAGTTCTGGACCTTCCAGCGGAGCGGCGACCAACTGTGGCAGCGCACGGACCTCGGTTTCGGCACGCCGTTTAAGACGATCACCGGTGCCATCTTCGAGATTGGTTTCCCCGACCTCCTCCAGCAGATGTGGGCGGCGTTTTTTGCGGAGCGGAACGGGACGCTGGGATCGCGGATCGGGTGCGCAACGCCTGACGAAGCGGTGGCCCAGCACGAGCTCTGGACCGCGGCGCTCAAGTCCGTCGCGGAGCGCCGCACCGTCCGCATCGCCGAAGTCGCTTCATGACGGCAGTCGCCCAGACCCCGGCCCGCCGCGGCCTGATCGCCGGCGGCAACTGGATCGTCGACCACGTGAAGATCATCGACGCGTGGCCGCAGCAGGACACCCTGGCGAACATCCTCGGCCAGACCGACGCCAACGGCGGTTCGCCCTACAACATCCTCGTCGATCTCGCGAAGATGGGGGCGGATTTCCCGCTGGAGGCGGTGGGTTTGGTGGGTGATGACGCGGATGGTCGACTGATCCGCGCCGAGTGCGCGGCCCTCGGCATCAAGACCGATGCGCTGCAGAGCACGCCGCGGGCGGCCACGAGTTACACGGATGTGATGAGCGTGCAGAGTACGGGACGCCGCAGCTTCTTCCACCAGCGCGGGGCCAATGCGCTGCTCGGACCGGAGCATTTCGACTTCTCGGGCACGCGGGCGAAGCACTTCCACCTCGGTTACGCGCTGCTGCTCGATCGCCTTGACGGCCTGATTGGCGGTGTACCCGGCATGCAACTCGTCTTCGCGGCGGCTCACGCGGCGGGCCTGACGACCTCGCTGGACTGTGTGAGCGAAAGCAGCGACCGCTTTGCGTCGGTGGTGACCCCGGTGCTCCCGGACATCGACGTGCTCTTCGCGAACGACTTTGAGGCGGAAAAGATCACGGGCATCGCGCTGCGGCGCGCCGACCGCTTGGACCGCGCAGCGACGGAGACGGCGGCGCGGCGGCTGATCGAACTAGGCGTGCGGACTTGGGTCGTCTTGCATTGTCCGGAGGGCGCCTGCGCGATGTCGCGCGCCGGACAGATCGTCTGGCAAGGCAGCCTTAACGTACCGCGTAGCGCGATCCGTGGAGCCGCGGGAGCGGGAGACGCCTTTGCGGCGGGCGTCCTGTGGGGCTGGCACGAAGGGCGTGCTCTCGCGTGGAGCCTGAGACTGGGCGTGGGGGCCGCAGCGGCGTGCCTGCGGCATCCGACGTGCTCAGGGAGCATTCCCAAGCGGGAAGAGATCGAGACGCTCGGAGCCGTGTGGGGCTACCGTGATCCGTTTTCCGTGTTCGCGATCGGGTGATTGAGCTTGGGGAGGCACGGGGGGAGCGGATCGGTGCGCCGAATCACAACGGCAGGGTTTTGAATAAACATAATGTTTATTGTGCGGTGAATGGCCCGAAAGAAGGCCGCGCCTGCAGCGGGTCCGATCGCAACGGGTTCGCACGTTTCCAGACACGTCCGCTCCGGGCACCGACCCGGAGCCGCGACCGCCGGGCATTCCGGCGTTCTTCGGGGCATCTGGGGCCGGACGAACGCAGTGCCGACCAACCCTGAGTAAAGGTCTGAGCAACCGCGGCGCGACCTCAGCGAGCCGGACCCCAGCGACGCGTGAACGGATAGTAGATGACGAGCGGGCGACCGATGACGTCCTTCTCTGGCACGAAGCCCCAGTAACGGCTGTCGGAGCTGTTGCCGGAATTATCTCCGAGCGTAAAGAAGGCGTGTTCCGGGACCTCGACCGTGCGGCCTGACTGCAGCAGGCCAAGAGCTTGGTAGCCACGGTAGCGTCCTTCTTGGGCGTTATTTCGCGAAAACGCGGCCGAACCCATGATCGGTTCACCGTTGCGCAGGAGCGTGCCGATGTTGCTGCGACTGCCGTTGCCGGGCGTCTCCGACTTCGGGCGCAGAATCTCCAGCGTGTCCCCAGGCGTGCCAACCAAGCGCTTCACGTAGTACTGGTCGCCGTAGGTGTCGGCAATGCCTGGGATATTCTTGGTCCGGAACACGAAGCCGCTGCCGACCGAAGGGGCGACGAAATGGTAGCTCATGCGGTCGACGAAGAGCTGGTCGCCGGTCAGGATGTCGAATGAGAGAAGCCGCTCGCCGGCCGCGACCGTGCGTCCAGTGCGGATGAACTGCATCCGCACGCGACGTCCATCCTCGACCACTTCGCGCCATTCGAATTTCCCCGCGGCGATGAGGGGCATGATGGCATCCTCCAGCTTGCCCGCACCCGGAAAGTACGCTTCGCGCAACGCCCAGTCGAAGTCGAAATCCAATGGCACCTCCACCGAGACCGGCGCATCGTTCACGTACAGGCGGTACTCACGCAGCTGGGTCGGGATGACGAACCATTTTCGTCCGGACACGACTTGGTAATGCGCGACGCCGGCGCGACCGCCGACGTTGCCGACGGGGATCAGAATCTCCCCGGAGACGGGGGCGTCGAGTCGACGGGAACTGGCGCCGAAGGCGACGAAGCGGAGCGCCTGCTCCCCCGCCCCTGGTTCCTCGGCCCGATCCCGGAAGACCTCGGGGGTCATGCCATGGTAACTCGGCCACATCGAATTGGTCGGAATCTTGAAGGGCTGCAGGAAGTAAGCGCGGATCCCGAGGATGACGATCGCGGCGACGAGGAAGAACTCGACGTTTTCGACCAGCGAGGACTTGGGGTGCAGCTTTCCGCCGGTGCGCTGAAGGGTCTGTTCGACCGCAGCGATGGACAACTTCAGTCGCTCGGCGGCGGCCTTCTGCCGGATCTCGCCCTGCAACCGGGCGCTGCCGGCGCGGAGTTCGGCGAGATCGTTCGGCGGGAGGACGTCGCGCCGATAGTGCAGGACCTTCTCCGCCAGCTCCAGCCACGAGGCGGCGTGGTCGCGCATCTTCTTGTCGCTGGAGGAGAAAAATCCGAACATGGCGGTGGTTGCCGCGCGGGGCGGCTTAGTTCTTCAGGACCTGGATGAAGGCGTCGGGCGGGATGGAAACGCGCCCAATCTGCTTCATCTTCTTCTTACCTTCCTTCTGCTTGTCGAGCAGCTTGCGCTTGCGGGAGATGTCACCGCCATAGCACTTGGCCGTAACGTCCTTGCGCATTTCGCGAACGTTGTCGCGGGCAATGATCTTGCCGCCGATCGCGGCTTGGATCGCCACCTTGAACATCTGCGGCGGGATGATCTCCGCGAGCTTCTCGCAGAGTTCGCGGCCTTTCCCCTCGGCTTTTTCCCGGTGGACGATGCTGGCGAACGCATCGACCGGATCGCCGTTGATGAGGATCTCCATCTTCACCAGATCGCTGGCGCGGTACTCGCCGAGTTCGTAGTCCATCGAACCATAGCCGTGCGTGATGCTCTTTAGGCGATCGTTGAAGTCGACGAGGATCTCGTTGAGCGGCAGCACACAGGTCAGCATCACCCGGTTGGCATCGAGGGTGTCGGTGTGGTCGCAGGTGCCGCGCTTCTCCATGATGAGCGACAGGATGTCGCCCATGCAGTCGTTCGGGATGTGGATCGCCGCCTTGATCGTCGGCTCGCGGATTTCCGTGAACGTGCCGGGATCGGGCAGGTTGATCGGGTTGTCGACCTCGAGGATTGAACCGTCGTGCCTCACCACATGGTACACGACGCTCGGGTACGTGGAGATGATCTCGACGTCGTGCTCGCGGCGGATGCGCTCCTGGATGATCTCCATGTGGAGAAGGCCCAGGAAGCCGCACCGGAACCCGAAGCCCAGCGCCACGGAGCTCTCGGAGGCGTAGACGAAGGCCGAGTCGTTGAGGCGGAGTCGGCCGAGCGCGGCCTTGAGCTTTTCGTAGTCGGAGCTCTCCAGCGGGTACAGACCGCAGAAGACCATCGGCCGAACCTCCTTGTACCCGGGCAGCATGTCCGCCGCCGGTTGGCGCGCCAACGTGAGGGTGTCGCCGGTCTTGATATCGGCGGTGTCCTTGATGTTGGACACCACGTAGCCCACGTCACCCGCGCCCAGGCTGTCGGTCTTCTGCATCTTCGGCGTGAAGATGCCGACCTCCTTCGCTTCGGAGCGCTGGCCGGTGCTCATCAACTGCAGGATGTCGCCCGCCTTGATGGACCCGGAGAACACCCGGCAGTAGGCGATCACGCCGCGATAGGAATCGTACAGGGAATCGAAAACGAGGCTGCGCGTCTGGGGGTAATCCGACCAGCGCGGCGGCGGCACGCGGGCGATCACGGCCTCAAGGATGTCCTGAATGCCGATCCCCGCCTTGCCGCTGGCCAGGATCGCCTCCTCGGCGGGAATGGTCAGGATGTCTTCGAGTTGCTTCAGGCAAAGCTCCAGATTGGCGCTGGGCAGGTCGATTTTGTTGATGACCGGGATGATCTTGAGGTTCTGGCTGAAGGCCAGATGAGCGTTGGCCACCGTCTGGGCCTCCACACCCTGGGCCGCGTCGATCAGCAGCACCGCGCCTTCGCAGGCCGCGAGCGACCGCGAGACTTCGTAGGAGAAGTCCACGTGCCCGGGCGTGTCCATGAGGTTGAGCTTGTACGTCCGACCGTCCTTGGCCGGGTACAACATGGTCACCGGATGGCTCTTGATGGTGATGCCGCGCTCCTTCTCGAGGTCCATCGAGTCAAGGTGCTGATCCGTCATCACCCGCTGCTGCACGGTGTTGGTGAATTCCAGCAGGCGGTCCGAGAGCGTCGTCTTGCCGTGATCGACGTGGGCGATGATGCAGAAATTGCGGGTGAGGGAGGCGTCCACGAAGTCGAAAGAGGGAGGTTAAGCGGTTCGGTCGCCAGTTGAGCCAGCGCGGGTGCGGAAAAGAAGGGCGGCGACGAAGTCGGAGGAAAAGGTGAAGCTGCTCGGTCTGGAGTGCGGCTCAAGCAGCGAGGTCGGAAAACTCACTCATGCTCCGTACGACCCACGCCTTGTCGGTGCGGCGGGCCAAGCCGGCCAGCACCCCGCCGGGTCCCAGCTCCCAGAATTCCGTCGCCCCGGCCGCCGCGCAGGCGCGCATGCACTCCTCCCACCGCACCGATGACACGACCTGCCGTGCCAGCGCGGCGCGCAGTTCATCGGGCTCCGCCAGCGCCGCACCGGTGGTGTTCGAAAACACCGTGCAACTGGGCCGGGAAAACGGGATGTCCGCGAGGAACGCCGCGAAGCGCTCCCGGGCGGGCTCCATCAACCGGGAGTGGTACGCTCCCGCCACGTTGAGCGGAATGACGCGCTTCCAGCCGTGCGCCTTCGCGGCGGCGACCGCCGTCTCAACGCGCGCCTTTTCCCCCGACACAATGATCTGGCCGGGCGCGTTGAAGTTCGCCGCCTCGATCCCGAATTCACCGCACCACGCCACCACCTGATCCCGGTCCTCACCTACCACCGCAGCCATCGAACCGACGGATTGCTCGCAGGCAAGTTGCATGAGGCGCCCGCGCTCCGCCACGACCTTCAGTCCGGTCGAAAAATCCAGGACGCCCGCCGCCGTGTAGGCGGTGATTTCCCCGAGGGAGAGCCCGAGGGCGAAGGTGGGCTGTCCGGCCGGGATTCGCCCCGCCTCGCGCAGGGCCGCCAGCAGGGCCAGACCGTGGGCGAAGAGGGCGGGTTGGCACACGCGGGTCTCGGTGAGGGTGGGCTCGGGACCGTTGAAGCTCGCCTCGCTCAGGCTCCACCCGAGCGTCCGGTCCGCTTCGGCGTAGAGCGCGCGGGCGGCGGACGAACCTTCGACGAGTGAGCGACCCATCCCGACCTTTTGGGCACCCTGTCCGGCAAAGAGAAGTGCGAGAGCCATGGCGGATAAACCGTCAAGAAAACGCGCAGGACCCCAAAAAACCAAGCCCGAAAGCGCCCGAGTCCGGGTTTGCCCGGTCATCGCCTGACTCCAAACCCATTCCGAGGGTCGGCAATGACCGTGGCCCCGGTTACCACCCTATGACAGCCCATGTCCGACGCCACCCGGTAGACTAGGGGTATGTCCTCGGCTCATGCCCCCACCCTATCCTCGGAGCGTGCTCCCCTTCGAATCGGTCACCTGATGGAGCAGACGGCGTTCGCCCTAGGTCGGAGCGAGGCGCTCGGGCGGGACGTCTCCGCGGGACTCTGGGATCGGCGCGAGGCGGTGCTGGAGGCCCGTTTGGGAGGTGCGAGCCTTAGCCTGGCGGCGTTGCTGGAAGCCGAGGCGGTGGGTGACGACGCGATCGAGAGCGCCGCCTGCGTGGAGGCACGACGCTGGCTCGCGGCGCTGCGGGCTTTGCGCAGTGCGCCGGCGGCGGAACCGGTGCTGTCGCCCGCTCACTGGCGCGTGGCGGCGGCGTATCTCGGCGACGGCGCCGGGACAAACCGCGGCAATGGGCCGGGGAGCGCTCGTCGGTTCGCCGGCGCGCCGGTGCGCACGCTGTGGATGCAGCATGGAGGCCTTGCAGCAGCGGCGCGGTTGGCGTCGGGTGGACCGGCGGCGAGCACCTTCTCAGCCAGGCTCAGTCGCTTGGCGGCGCACGGGCTCCTGCATCACGCCGGTCTCACAGTGGCGGCGGTGGCTCCGTTGGTCGCGGCGGCGCTACCCGCCGACGGATCAGCAGACGCTTCGGTTGGCTCAACTGCGGAGGCACGGGCGACAGCGGAGTCGGGTAACCGGGTCGCAGCGGAAGGCCAGGCCGCGACGGGGCGGCGGGCGGCGTCGCGGACCGCCGCGTGGCTGGGCGGCGTTTGCCGGGCGTTGGAGGAGCGGCACGCGCTGAGTCAGCGCTTGCGGGATCGGGTCGCACAGGATGCCGGCCGGGTGTCGCGTCTCCCTCGTTGCGCCGCATCGACGCGGGCGGTGCTGGAGCAGTTCCAGCGAACGCCGGTGGCGACGATCACGACGATTAGCCACGCCGCCGCGCTCTGCTTTCCGACCACGCTGCGGGCGACGCAACGCCTGTTGGACTGCGGGATCCTGCGCGAAGTCACCGGACGGCGGAGCGGTCGGGTGTTTGCGTACGAGGCCTATCTCGCGCTGCTCGAACCGGAGGGCGTGGCGACAGCGGAGGGCGAGGGCCGGAGGTGACGAACCGTCCGCCGGCCGATCGTCCGACGCGGGCGCATGCGGGCGAGACAATCAGCCGGCCCCGACCGCGAGCGGTTTGCGGGCCAGCCACTGCACTACGTCCGCCCGCCCGGTGTGTCCGCTGCCCTCGATGACATCGCGTTCGCATTCGCGTCCGATGAGCGTTTCCAACGCGGGGGATCCGCGCTGCAGGTCAGCGAGTTCCATGAGGAGCTCGGGCGCCTGAATGGGTCCGCCCGTTTTCCAGCGCACCTGCCGCGGCGTATAGCATTCGAGGACGAGAAGTCCGCCTGGGGCGAGTGCCTCCGTCGCTCGTTGCAGCAGGCCGAGGCGGTCGGGCGGCGGGAGGTGGAGAAAGATCCAGACGATTGCATCCCATGCCTCCTTCCTCAGATCATGGCGGCGAAGGTCGGCAACGACCAGGTTCACGCGCCGCAGGACGCCACGCTCGTCGGCGAGTCGCCGGGCTTTGGCCAGACCGACGGCCGAATGATCCACGGCGGTCACGGCATGGCCCCGCTCAGCAAGGAAGACCGCGTTTCGCCCCTCTCCCTCGGCGAGGCACAGAATGCGACCGCCGGACTTCAAGGTGTCGGCGACCGTGCGCAGGAAATCGTTCGGGGCGGTGCCGAAGACGTAGCCGTCCTCGTTGGCGTAGCGGGCGTCCCAGAAGGCAGGTTGCATCGTCGATGACTCCTTTCGCCCGCTCTTCATCGCTCCTCAGGACGCGCTTGGCGAAACCCAATTTTCGGAGGGTCCCGGGTGTACGTTCGCCAACGGCGAGTGATTGGGCCCGTGCGGCTGACCCCACCCTATCGGACTATCCCCCAAAAATCCTACCCGTACAGACCCAGTCCCCAATCTTTGGTGTAGACCCCGAAGGTTGGTGGACCCGATCAGATTCGAACTGACGACCTCCTCAATGCCATTGAGGCGCTCTGCCAACTGAGCTACGAGCCCGGAACCAACGTGAGTGGGGAAAATCGCTCTTCCGTGGGCGAAGGCAAGCGGTTTTTTCGGTCATTCACCGTCGCTCATCCGCAGGTTGACCACGAAGGTGCCGGACTTTCGGTTGGGGGGCGGGCCGAGGCTGGGGATGGTGCGGAAGGCATCGAGGATCGCCCGGTCGAACTCGTTGCTGCCGCTGGATTCGCGGATGCTCACGCTGGAAATTTCGCCCGACGCGGAAAGCGAAAATTGGACCCGCACGGAGAGCTGGTCGCTGAAGTTGGCCTGCTCCATGGTCTGCCGGATCCGCTGCAGGATGAGCGCGATGTACGCATCGGTGAGCTCCATTTCCGCGCGCTCAAGCGCCTTGCCGCCGGCGCCGCCCTGAGTGTTTGCGGTTGAACCGCCGCTCACGCCCCCGCGGATGCCCTTGGCGACGGAGGGAACGTCCGCGGTGCGGCGCGTGCCGCTCGGAGCCTTCTTGCCGGCGTTGAGGCGGTCGAATTCCTCCTTGGACATCCGGCGGGACTGCTGTTCCGCCTCCTTCTTGGCCCGATCGGCGGCGGCCTTCTGCTCGGCGCGGTGCTTCTTCTCGATGTTGGCGGCACGCTTCTCCGAGAGTCGCTTGATGTCGCGGACGAAATTGGGTGGCGGCTCGCTCTTGGGCACGGGGGCGGCCTTCGCCGACGGGGCCGGCGGCGTGGCGGGTTCCGGACGGGCGGGGGCGGGCTCGGGCGGTGCGACCTCGGGCGTCGGATCGGGGCGGCGCGTGGTCACGGGCCGCGGCAGGTTGACCACGGTCTCCCCGGGGGCGGCGTCCGGTTCACCGAGCGCCGGGGCTTGCGTGGCGGCGTAGTTATCCCCCTCCCCTGCCACCAGTTCAAAGAACGCCGGGGCCTCGTTGGCGCGGCGGGCGGAGACCATGAACGCGAGCACGGCGAGCGCCACCACCAGTGCGTGAAGGCAGAAGGAAGCGACGTAGGCGCTGGGCGACTGGGCGGTCATCGACCCGGCGCACCCCCTCCCGCCTGGGTGTCGAACTGGATCTTGGTCAGCTTGTTCTTGGTGAGTTCATCCATCACGCGCACGACCTGCTGCCACTGCAGCGTCAGGTCGGCCCGGATGCGGATCACGGGGTGCTGCGCGGCCGGACCCGCGGCCAGCGGCGCCAGACGGACGGCGAGTTCGCCGAATGACACCGGGGTGGAGTCGAAATAGTAACGACCCTGGCGATCGATGGAGATCGAGACGAAGCGCGTCTTGGCGTCCGGCTTGGCTTGGTCCCGCCGCGTCTCCACGGGCAAGTTTAACGGAATGGTCTGCTCCTGGTTGATCAGCGGCGTCGCGATCATGAAGATCAGCAGCAGCACGAACGCCAGATCGACGAGATTGGTGACGTTGAGGTCGGCCAGCGGATGGGCCGTGCGGTGCCGTCGGAAAGTGCGGGCCATGGTGCGCGCCTACTTCGGTGACTCGAGCTCGATGCGGTCCGCGAGCGAGCTCGCGAAATTCTCGAGTTCGGTGATGAGCTTCCGCGTGGTGGAGAGCAGGAAATTGTAGCCGAACACGGAGGGGATCGCGACGACGAGGCCGGCGATGGTGGTGAGCAGGGCCGCCGACACGCCGGGAGCGAGATTCTGGATGCTGGCCGTCTGCGCGCCCGATGCGGTGATCGAGTCGAAGGCCAGCATCACGCCCCAGACCGTGCCGAGGAGGCCGAGGAAGGGTGCGCCGGAGACGATGGTCGCGAGGAAGATCATCGAAGACTCGTAGCGCAGGGTCTGGCGCGCGATGGCGCGCTGCAGCGCGTTCTCGGCGTGCTCAAGGCGGGCGCGGCTCGAGTCCTCGCCCTTCTCCTGCAGAATCGAGGCGGCGCGCCAGTAGGACTCCACCGCGTCGGCGAAAAGGTCCCCGTAAGGAATGCCGCGCTTGTTGCGGTACGACTCGGGCAGGTCGAGCAGCGTGCGCTCGTCGCGCAGGCGCTGCTCAAAGGCGAGGTTCAGGGCGCGCATTTGCCGCAGTTCGTTGCGCTTCCCGAGCATCACCGCCCAGGCGATCATGCTGAAAATGCCGAGACCGACGGTCAGGATCTGACCGACCAGATCGCAGCGCAGGAATACATCGACGAGATTGACGGTGGCGATCGGTAGGAGCATCGGGGCCGTTGGAAGTCAGCAGACTGAGCCATCTGCGCCCAGCGCTTCAATGGCAAACGCTCCCGCGCCGAATCTGTTTGCCGGCCCGGCCCGGCGCTTTTTTCTGGGACGGTTTCCCGCCCATGAGCGACTTCAAATCCTCCTGCCTCGACGCGCTCCGCCAAACCGGGGGTCGCATCCGCGAGACCCGTTCGGTCGTGGGGCTGGATGGCTTTGTGGACACGATCGTGACGCCGGTCGGGCTCCGCCGGGGGCAGGGCGAGGCGTTTACGCCGATCGCGACGCTCGCGGAGTTCGGGCAGCGCATCGCGGCCGCGGCGGGGAAGAGCACCAACATCGAGCTTTTCCCCCGGATGGACAAGCTGGGGGGCACTGGTCCGATCATGGCGAACGCGCTGCTCGCGCACGGCACGCGCCTGACTTACATCGGGGCCCTCGGGACCCCATCCGTCCATCCGGTCTTTGCCGACCTCGCCCGCCGCGCCACCGTCTTCTCCCTGGCTACCGCGGCGCACACGACGGCGGTCGAATGCGAGGACGGCAAGCTGATGCTCGGGCAGATGCGCAGCCTCGATGAAATCACGTTCGAACGCCTCGAAGCGGTGGTCGGCTCGGACGGACTCCGGGCGGCGCTTGCGGCAGCCGACCTGGTGGCGCTGGTCAACTGGACCATGATCCCGAACATGACCGGCATTTTTGAGGCGCTTGTCGACCGGGTGCTGCCAGCGGTCGGTCCGGTGAAAGCCCGGTTTTTCTTCGATCTTGCCGACCCGGAGAAGCGGTCGGTCGAGGACCTCCGGCAGGCCCTGCACGCCATTGGGCGTTTCGAGCGTTTCGGCCGGGCGACCCTCGGTCTCAACCTCAAGGAGGCCCAGCAGGTCGCGGTCGCCCTCGGCGTGACCCCGCCGGACGAAGCCGAGGGGGCGCTTCGGCAGGCGGCCGCCGCCCTCCGTGCGGCGCTGGAGATCGACACCGTCGTGGTGCACCCCCGGGCCGCCGCGGCCTGCGCGTCCGCCGCCGGCACCGCCTGGGTCCCGGGTCCGTACGTCGAGAAGCCGCTGATCACGACCGGCGCGGGTGACCATTTCAACGCGGGCTTTTCGACCGGCCAGCTCCTTGGACTGGACCCGCAGGCGTGCCTGACGCTGGGCGTCTGCACGAGCGGCCACTACGTGCGCACCGGGGAAAGTCCGACGCTCACCCAACTCGAATCGTTACTCGCCAACTGGCGCTGACTTCCGCCATCGTCCCACCATGGTCGCCAAACCCACGCGTGCGGGAAAGCTCATCTCCTTCGAAGGTTCGGAGGGAAGCGGAAAGTCGACGCAGATCGCCCGGCTCGCCGCCCGGCTGCAGGAAATGCGGCGGGACGTGGTCACGGTCCGCGAGCCGGGTGGAACCGAAATCGGCGAACAGATCCGCAACATCATCGTGCACAACTCGCGCGGCGACGAGATGTGCGCGGAGACCGAGTTGCTGCTGTTCGCCGCCTCCCGAGCGCAGCTGGTCCGCGAGGTGATCGCGCCCGCCCTGCTGCGCGGCAGCGTCGTGCTGAGCGATCGGTACCTCGATTCATCGACGGTCTATCAGGGAATCGCCCGCAATCTGTCGCTCGACCCCGTCAACCAGATCAACCATTTCGCAGTGGGCAACGTCATGCCGGACCTCACGGTGGTCATCGACGTGCCCACGGAGGTGAGCCTGCAGCGGATCCGGCAGCGCGCCTCGGACCTGCCGGATCGGATGGAGCGCGAGAACATCGATTTCTACACCAAGGTGCGCGAGGGGTACCTTGTTCTCGCCCGTGGCATGCCCGAGCGCTTCGTCGTCATCGATGGGACGCAATCCGTCGAGCTGATCGAGCGGGCCATCTGGTTTGCGGTGAAGGATCGCCTCGTCTGATCCCGACCCGTGCCCGCCGCGCCCTCCCCCACCCGTCCGTCGCCCGCGCCGTGGCCGGAGGCCCTCGGCGGCACCCCTGCGGTCGCGGTGATTGAGGCGGCACTCGCGCGCGGGCGGCTCTCACACAGCCTGCTCCTCAGCGGTCCCGACCCCGCGCTGCTTGAGCAGGTCGCGCACGGAATCGCGGACCGTCTGCTTAATGTCGCGGAGGCGTCGGCCTCATTCCCTCCGGCGCGCCATCCCGACTGCCACGAACTCCGACCGGCGGGGAAGATGCGCCAGATCTCCGCTGACGCCACGCGCACGCTCATCGGCAAGGTCCAGGTCTCGGCGACGGTCTCGCCCCGCAAGGTCGCGATCCTGCACGAGGCGGACCGCATGAATCTCGCGGCCGCGAACATTTTCCTGAAGACGCTGGAGGAGCCGCCGGTCAACACCACGCTCCTGCTCCTCACGGCCAAGCCGTACAGCCTGCTCCCGACGATCCGCAGCCGGGTGCTCCAGTTCCGCTTTCCCGTGCCCGCCCCCTTGTCCGGCATCGACGGTTGGAACGCGTGGATCGCCGACTATCAGGCATGGCTGGGCCAGCTGGAGGGGGGCGTGGCGGACCGGAGAGCGGTCGCGGACTCAGTCTTCGGTACCTACGGGCTGGTGGCGCGCTTCTCCACCCTGCTCGACCTGGCGACTCAGGAAGCATGGAAACGGGAGAAGGAGCGCTTGGTCGCGGAGTTGGACGAGGATGAAGAGGAGGCCCGCGAGACGGGAATCGCGCATGGCATCCGTGCGCGACTGTTCTCCGAGGTGGCCGCCGCCACCCGCGGTTTTGCCCTCGCCCGCCTGCGCGACGGCGATGACGCCACCCGCCGCGCACTCACCGCCGCCATCGGGCGGCTGGAACAGTCGGCTGGGCTCCTTCGCGTGAATCTCAACGAGTCCGCAGCCCTCGAGCACTTTCTGCTCTTCAGTCTGCGCCTCTGGTCACGCCGGTAGGCCGCCCCGGCGCCACGCGGCCTGCACGCACGCGACGAAATCGGCCCGGGCGTCCATGTGCGGATTGTGGCCCGACGCCGCGATGGTCTCGACGACGGCGTTCGGAAAGTGACGGCGAATCAGCGGAACGTCCTCCGGCGTCACATAGCGGGACCGACCCCCGAGGATGAACGTGGTGCGTCCGACGAAGGTCATGCCGGGGTCGAGCGGCGATGTCTCGAGCCCCGGCAGGGCGGCGGCGAGCCAAGCCAGCGGGACCGCCCAGCGCCACGCACCGTCGTCCGCGCGAGCCAGATTTGTGAGCAGGAACTTCCGCATCGCGAGGTCGGGCACGCGACCCTCGAGCCGGAGCTCGGCCTCGGCGCGGCTGGACAGCCCGGCCAGTTCGAGGTCGAGCAGCGCGGACAGTTCGTGGCGGTGCGACTGGAACGCGTAGCTCTTCGGCGCGATGTCGACGACGATCAGGTCGTCCACCAACTCGGGCGCGACGCAGGCGAGACGCATGAGGACCTTGCCGCCGAGGCTGTGACCGAGGAAACGGGCGCGCGTCAGTCCCTGCGCCGCGCACCACCGCCTTACGTCGCCGACGAGTGCATCCCACGCCATGTCCCCGGCCGACTCCGAGTCCCCGTGGTTCCGGAGATCCAGCGCGTGGACGTGGGCGGACGCGGCGAGGTCGCACCCGGTCAATTGCCAGTTGCGCGACGAGCCCATGAACCCGTGCACCACGACCACTGGCGGCAGGCCTCCTCCGCCGAGATCGCGGCTGGCGAGCGCGACGGTGGCGGGTGATGCGGCAGTCGGGCCTTTGCTGCCGGTCACGGTGGTGCAGCCTCAGGTCGTGAGCAGGAACACCGCGGTCATGACCGCAGTGGGGGCGAGCGCGCCGAGGAAAAGGCTCAAGGGCGAGACACCGCCCGGGAAGCAGCGCGACAGAATCGACTGCCCGGCCGGATTCGGAGCGTTGGCGATGACGGTGAGTCCGCCGCCGATCACCGCGCCGGACACCACCGCGTACTTCAGTTCCGGGGTTAGACCGGGCACCAGCGAGGCGAGGTAGGTGATGGCCGCGTTATCGTTGAAGGCCGTCAGGAAGATGGCGCCGAACTTCAGCGGCAATTCTGAAAGGCTGCCGAGGACGGGGGCGATCCACCACTGCTGGAGGGACCCGTGAACCACGAGTCCGGCAAGGAAGAAGCCGACGAGGACCGGCGAGCGAAGGCCGATGGGATCCTGATGGTGGGCGGTGGCGTGAGTGAAGGCGAGGAAGACGAGGAAGCCTCCGAGGAAGAGCGGGATGTAGTGGGCCGTGAACACCGTCCATGCGAGCGCGCAGAGATGGGCTGTCGTGATCCAGGCGGGAATTCGCTCACGCCGGTTCGCCCAGTGGGCCTCCGCCACATCGTCCTCGGACGAAGGATTCGTACCCACGGCCAGCGCCTTGAACTCACGGCGGAACACCGCGTAGTAGATCAGGTTGGAGATCACGATGCCGACCGCCGCCTTCCAGCCGAAGTGCTGGAGCATGAAGGGAGTGTCCCAACCCCACTTGGCTGCCACCATCAGCACCGGCGGTGCAGCGAAGTGCGTCAGCGTGCCGCCGACGGAGATGTTCACGAACAGAAGACCCAGTGTCGCGTAGCGCAGGCGCAGACTCGGATTGAAACGGTAGAAGTTCTCCAGCAGGAGCAGCGCCGCGATCGTCATGGCTGCGGGCTCGGTGATGAACGATCCGAGGAGAGGCGCCAGCGTCAGGATCGAGAACCACCAGGCCAGCGGGGTGCTGCCGCCGAGCGCGGCAAACCGCCCGAGGATCGACTCAGAGAGGCGGAGGATGGGACGCGTGGCGGCGATCGCCATGATCACCACGACAAAGAGCGGCTCAGTGTATTTCACCCCGTACGTCACGTAGTTCTGGGCCGCTTCCCAGCCTTTGACCATCGTGATGGCAGCCAGCAGCGGAAGGACCCACAGGCCGAACACCGCCTCCACTTCGCCGAAGAAATGCAGCATCTCGGCCTTGAAACTCACCGGTGCCTTGCCTCCCGGGCGGAGTGCGCCGGAGGCGGCCAGCGTCCGCAGTTTCGCCTCGTGGGCTTCCTTTGCATGGTGCGCCCAGCTCAGAATCTTCGGCGAACAGAAGGTATGAAGGATCGCGAGGAGAAAGATACCGCTCGCGACCAGGTTGAACGGTTGGACCGAGATGCGGTGCCGCAATACCTCCCCGAGACTCAGACCCTGCTCTGCCGCCGTGTAGGCTTCCAGCGGCAGGGGAAAGGGGGTTCCGCCCGAGGCCGACGATGCGGCCGCGATGGGGAGGGTGCACGCTGCCGCTGCCAAGGCGGCGAGGACGGGGCGGACGAGGGCGCTCATGCGGCCTCTACCTAGATCGGCCTAGCCCCAGCGCGCAAGCAAGGGCGGCAGTTCGGCCAGCGAATGAATGAAGTGATGCGCCTCGCGGCGAACCCGCTCGCGGGTGACGTAGCGGCCGAAGCCCACGAACAGGTCGACCACCGGCTTGGTCTCAAGGTCGCTGACGCCGTCCCCGACCATCACGACGGTGCGCGGTGCCAGCTCTGTCCTCAGTCGCTGGATGATCTCCGGCTTCCCCCCCGAACGGGTCGTGGGATACGCCACGTCATAACCGGCGTACGCACCGTCCGGCCCTTGGTACAGGTCGACCGCCTCGATTCTTTCCACGCCGAGAAAGTCCGCCAGGGGCCGGATCACGTTGCGGAAGCCGCCGCTCAGGATCACCGGGGTCCAACCGCGTGCGCGCAGTTCGTCCAGGGTCGCCTTCGCGGTGGGCTCCACCGTGGCGAGGTAGCGCCGCCCGACCTCGGCAATGTGGCCGGCCTCCGGCCGGATGATTTCGAGGCGGCGACCGAAAACGGATTCCACCGGAATCCGCCCTTCCATGGCCGCCGTCGTCATGGCCTCGATCTCCGCGAAGGTCGCTTCTCCCCGCAGGCGGCCGAGTTCGTCAATGCCCTCGATGGACGAGAGCGTGCTGTCGCAGTCGAGCAGCAGGAGGCGCGGAGCGTTCACGGCGGCGGGCGTTGGAGAAGTCGGGGGTCCGGAAAGCAACAGGCCCTCCGTGTGCGGGAGGGCCTGAAAAACGCGGAAAGCGCGGGAGCGGGCTTACTTCTTCGCGGTGCCGCGCTTGAACTTGGACGTGAACTTCTCCACGCGGCCCGCCGTGTCGACGATGCGCTTCTCGCCGGTGTAGGCGGGGTGCGAGTCCATCGTGACGTCGCGGACGATGACGAAGTACTCCTGACCGTCGATCGTCTCCTTGCGGGGGGACTTCATGGTCGACTTCGTGAGGAAGCGGCGGCCGGTTCCGATGTCGAGGAAGCAGACGTTGTTGAGCGTGGGATGGCCTTCGGGCTTCATGGCGGGAAGATTCAGTTTCCGGGTCTCAGCCCTGGCGAGCCTTGTAGCGGGGCTCAACCTTGTTGATCACGTAGATCTTGCCGCGGCGGCGAACCACCTGGCACGCCGGGTGGCGCTTCTTCGCGGATTTGATGGAGGAAACAACTTTCATAAAAAGTTGAGAAAAACGGTCGCGGCCCGGGGTTGTCAACTCGATACTCGAAGTCTCAGTTCCGGCTCGGATCCTCGGGCTCATCGGCGTGGAGGCGCCACTCGGGGTCAAGGCCCACGAGAAGCCCGCGCCAGAGGCCTTCGTCGGGACGGAAATCCAGCAGCCCGGCGCCAAGCGGGATCACCACCCACGCCTCTTGCTCCAGTTCCTCCTCCAGTTGCCCGCCGCTCCAGCCGGCATGCCCGAGGAAGCCCCGGACGTCGTACCCGGCCTCCGACCGCAGTTCGCCCGCCTTTGCGGGGTCGATCCCGAAGTAGAACTTCAGCTCCCTTCCATCGGGTTCGGCCCGCCAGGCGCAAAGGATGAGTTGCTTCTCCAGCACGGGGCCGCCCCGGTAGATGGGGACGCTGGCCAAGGGGCCGAGCGCGAAGACCGGATCGAGGTCCTCAAGGGTGCGGCCGAGCGGCCGGTTCACGACGACCCCCCGGGCACCTTCTTCGTCGTGACTGGAGAGCAGAACCACGGTGCGGCGGAAGGAGGGATCCCGCAGGCCGGGATGGGCCAGCAGGACCGAGCCCGCGAGGTCTGACGGGGAACGAGAGGCGGCGCGGCCTTTGGGCATGGTTTCAGGCGCCCGCCGCGAGTTGCGTGACCTTCACCCCGGCATCGGCGAGCAGAGGGACGACCAGCGGATCATTGTGATAGTCTTCGCGGTAGCGAATCTCGGCGATGCCGGCGGCGGCGAGGATCTTGGCGCAGTTGATGCACGGAAAATGGGTCACATACGCCACGCAGCCCTCCACCGCGCTGCCGCGCCGGGCGGCGTCTGCGACGGCGTTCTGCTCCGCATGCACCGTGGCCTGCTCGTGCCCGTCCCGCACGCGTGAGGCGTGCGGGGTGCCGGGAAGAAACCCGTTGTAGCCCGCCGCCACCAAGCGGTTGCGGCGGTCGCCGCCGCTCACGATGACGCAGCCGACGTGCAGCCGCTCGCAGGGCGAGCGGGTGGAGATGAGCATGGCGGTGGCCATGAAATACTCGTCCCACGACGGCCGGGTCGGGAAACGCGCCGTGGCTTCGGCAATCAGGTCGACCGGATGACCGGCGCAGGCGGAAGGGACCTCCTCACTCATGGCGGGAGGCAAGCGGAGCGGTGCGACGGTGGCAAGTCGCCGTGACGCCGCCTTGGCTTTTCCCGTCGGTCCGATCACGCTCGTCGGCATGGTTCCGCTCCACGATCTCACGGCGTACTGCGACGAGCGCACCCAGCGCTCGCTCTATTCGGACGCCCCCGGTGCGTTCAACGGCCTGCAACTCGCCAACCATCGCGGCGTTTCGAAGATTGGTGCGGCGGTGGATGTCGGCGTGGTCCCCTTTCGCGCGGCGGTGGCGGCCGGGGTGGACTTCCTGATCGTGCACCACGGCATGTTCTGGGACCAGCCGCGCGCCCTCACGGGTCCGCACTTCGACCGTCTCGCCACGCTCATCGCGGGAGGATGCGCCCTTTACTCCAGCCACCTGCCGTTGGATGGACACCCGGAACTGGGCAACAACGCGATCCTGGCGCGGCAACTCGGCCTCGAGCCCACCCTTCCCTTCCTTGTCCGCGACGGTCACCCCATCGGCTGGGCCGCTGCGTCGACCCTGCGCCGGGACTCTGTCCGTGCCGCCCTGGAGGGCGCCTATCCGCGGGTGACCGCGCTGGAATATGGCTCGGCCGCCCCCGCGCGCATCGCCTTCTGCAGCGGCAGCGGCAACAGCGCGGTGCCGGAGCTGCTGCGTTCGGGCATCGACACCCTCGTGACCGGCGAACTGCGGGAGGAATGGTTTCCGGTCGCGCAGGACTACGGGCTCAATCTGTACCTCTGCGGGCACTACGCAACGGAGGTTCACGGGGTGCAGGCCCTCGCCGCCGACGTGGCGCGCCGCTTCGGGCTGCCGTGGACGTTTCTGCGGACCGAGAACCCGCTCTAGGTGCCGCGACGATTCATTTTGCCCTTGCGGCAAGGGCTGGATTTCCTCCCCAGATTCTCATGAAGACTCTCGCCATCCTCAACGGCCCGAACCTCGACCGGCTCGGCAAACGCGAACCCGAAGTCTACGGCCGCGCCACGCTGGCCGACATCGAAGCGGCGCTGCGCGCCGAGTTTGGCGGCCGGGTTCAGCTTGAGTTCTTCCAGTCCAATCACGAGGGGGCGCTGATCGACCGCATCAATGCGCTCGCCGACGCGCCCGACCCCAAGGTGGCGGGAATCGTAATCAATCCGGGCGGACTCACACACACCAGCGTGGCGCTGCGCGACTCCCTCGCCGGCTCGGCGCTGCCCGTGATCGAGGTCCATCTCTCGAACATCCACCGCCGCGAGGCCTTCCGGCAGCACTCCTACTGCGCCGGCGCCGCCGTCGGCGTGATCGCGGGGCTTGGGATCGAGGGCTACTTCGCCGCGGTGCGTTACTTCCTGCGCTCGTAGCGCGCGGGCGCTTCGGCGGCAGCCCGTCGCTTGGATCAGCGACCGCCGAGCCAGCCCAGCGCCGCGAGACCGTGCAGACTCGCGCAGGCGGCCAGCGCCGCCGCAAGATCGTCCGCGACCACGCCCCACCCTCCCGGAAGTCGCTGCAGGCGGGCGATGCCGAGCGGCTTGGTGATGTCAAAGAGCCGGAAAAGCGCAAAGCCCGCCGCGAGGAGGATATAGGGCGCCGCGGCCTGCTCCAGCCGCGCCCAACCGATAAAAACGAGGGGCATCGCGATCACTTCATCGACGATGACCTCCCCGGGGTCGGAGCGCCCGAGCCCGCGTTCGGCGGCGGAGCAAAGCCAGACCGCGGGCAGCGCGAGCACGAAGATCACGCCCCCCAACCAAGCACCGGGAGCAATGGGGATGAGTCCCGCCGCCAGGCCGAGTCCGACCAGTGATCCCCACGTGCCGGGAGCCGGCAGCCGACGTCCGATGGGACCGAGGCAGGCCAGTTCCACCCACCACCGCGATTGCGGCATCCGCGCCCCGGGATCGGTTTCAGGAGGCATGCCCGGAGCCCGGAGTGTCGGCGTCGCTGAACACCACGGTCCGGTGCTGGATGACGTAACGCGTACCCGACCAGACCGCGAGAATCGTGCCGAGGACGAAGCCGAAGTATCCGATCCGGTGCACGATCTCCACGAAGAGCGTGAGGTCGAAAGCGACGAAGCGCGACCAGTCATGCGCCGCCATCGGGGCGCCGAGCAGGAAACCGAGGGCGATGAGCTGCGTCATCGTCTTCGTCTTGCCGCCGCGATCCGCCGGGACGATCACGCCCTTGGCCGCCGCGACCATCCGCATGCCGGTGATCAGGAATTCACGACAGATCGTGATCAGCGCGAGCGGGATCGGGATTTCGTTCTTCTCGACGAACGCCACCACCAGCCCGACGACCATGATCTTGTCCGTCAGGGCGTCCATCAGCTTGCCGAACGTCGACACCAATCCCTGTTTCCGCGCGAGGTATCCGTCAAACCAGTCCCCGACCGCGCAGAGGATGAAGAGCCAGAAGGCCAGTGACGGCGCTCCCGGGAAATCGCAGTACATCAGCCCCACGATCAAGAACATCGAGGGGATGCGGGAGAGAGTGATAATGTTGGGGAGATTCATCGCCGCAGGACCCTGAGAGGACATCCCGCCGGGCTCACCTTGGCAAGGTGAACCTCCGGCGCGCGGTGCGTTGCATCGTAGAGGACCCCTCGCGGGTCTGGACCTTCCGCGAGTGCCGGGACCGCGCACCACGCGTCGTCGGTCGCCTCCGCCGCCCTGCGGGACTGCGGGTCACCCCGCGCGCGGAACGGCTCGCGCCCATTTTCCGAGACACCGGCCGGTGAGCGACCGCGACTCGGCCTCGATCCCCTGCCGCGGCCCGGCATAAACCAATTCTCCGCCCGCCGTTCCGCCGCCCGGGCCGAGATCGATGATCCAGTCGGCGAGGTGGATGACATCGAGGTTGTGCTCGATCACGATGACAGTGTTGCCGGCATCGCGCAGCTTGAAGAGAAGGTCGAGCAGGCGCTGGATGTCGACCCAGTGCAGGCCCGTGGTCGGTTCGTCGAGGATGTACAGGGTCTCGCCCTGCTGGCGCTTGCTCAGCTCGAGAGACAGTTTGAGCCGCTGGGCCTCGCCTCCCGAGAGCGTCGTGGCCGACTGGCCCAGCCGCAGGTAGCCCAAGCCCACCGCCTCGAGCGTCGCGAGCTTGTCGACGACGCGCGGGATGTTGCGGAAGAGCGTCAGCGCCTCTCGCACCGTGAGGTCGAGGACGTCCGCGATGGACCGTCCGTGGAACAGCACCTCCAGCGTCTCGCGATTGAACCGCCGGCCGGAGCAACTCGGGCACGGCGCGTAGGCATCCGCCATGAAGAGCATGTCGAGTCGAATGACGCCATCGCCCTGGCAGCGCTCGCAGCGGCCGCCGCGGACATTAAAGGAGAAGCGGCTGGCGCGGTACCCGCGCACGCGGGCGAGCGGGACCTGGGCGAAGAGATCGCGGAGCAGATCCAGCAGTCCGACGAATGTGGCCGGGTTGGAGCGCGGGCTGCGTCCAATCGGCTCCTGGTCGACCTGCACGAGCTTTTCAAACAGATCGAGGTTCTCAATGTGGCGGTGCTTTCCCGGAATGCCGCGGGCGCCGTTGAGCTTGCGCGCCGCCGCGGTGGCGAGGATGTCGTTGACCAGCGTGCTCTTGCCCGAGCCCGACACCCCGGTCACGCAGGTGAGCAGGCCGACCGGGAAACGCGCGTCGATTCCACGAAGATTGTGCTCCCGCGCCTCGCGGACGGTGAGCCAGGTGCCGTCCGGCGTTTTGAGTGCGCCCTCGCGGGTGACGGCGAGGCTTCGGGCGAGGTAGGGACCGGTTCGAGAGCGGTTCAGCGGCAGCCGGGCGCAGGCCGCCGGGGACCCCTGGAAGAGCAGCCGTCCGCCCTCGGTGCCGGCTTCGGGTCCGAGTTCGATCACCTCATCCGCCGCCCGGAGCGTTTCTTCATCGTGCTCCACCACCACGACGGTGTTCCCGCGGTCCCGAAGCGCGCGCAGGGTCTCCAGCAGCTTCTCGTTGTCGTGGGCGTGCAGTCCAATGCTGGGTTCGTCGAGCACGTAGATCACGCCGATCAGGCCCATCCCCAGTTGGGTGGCGAGCCGCACGCGTTGTGCCTCGCCACCAGAAAGGGTGCCGTAGTCGCGCTGGAGTGTGAGGTAGCCGAGGCCGGTTTCCTCGAGAAAGTGCAGACGCTGGTCGATCCCCTGCACGACCTCGCGCGCGGCTTCGTTTTCCGACACCAGCGCCGACCACTCGCGTGCGAGGGCCCGGGCCGAGCTCACATCGAGGTCGAGAAAGTCCGGGAAGGTCAGCCGACGGGTCCCGAGCCCGAGTTGCACCGCGCCGCCGAAGGCGCTGAGACGCCGGCCCCGGCACTCGGGGCAGGGTCCGGGGACCATGAACGTGCTCAGCCGGGCCCGGAAGCCCTCGCTGTCCGTCTCCAAGTAGCTGCGCTGCAGGTCCGCGATCACGCCTTCGAAGGCCATCGCCCGGGGTTCGCGCATGCGCTTTAGTTTGAAGGCAAAGCGCCGCTCGCCGGCTCCGCGCAGCAGCACCTCCCGCACCTCGGCCGGCAGCTCGTGCCACGGCTTGTCCGGGTCGAAGGGGAGTTGCTCGGCCAGTTGCTTGAGCAGGGCGTTGTGGCGGATGATGAGGTTCTTCCCGCCGATCCGCCATGGCTTGATCGCCCCTTCGCGCACCGACTTCTGGGGATCGGGCACGATGAGTTCCGGGACGAAGCGGGGCTTCCGCCCCAGCCCCCCGCAACCCGTGCAGGCACCCTCAGCATGGTTGCACGAAAAGTGCCGGGGGGTGAGGCGGTCGAACACGTCGCCGCAGGTTTCGCAGGCGAACGACTGGCTCAGCGGGACTTCGCGCCACGGATCGCTGGCCGTGCGCTGCGCGAGCACCACCGCCCGGTCGCGCCCCTCGCGGAAGGCGAGCTCCAAGGAGTCCGCCAGACGGCTCCGCTGCTCGGCCGAGGCGACCAGTCGGTCGATCACGACGTCCACCACAAGTTCTCGGCTTCCCGTCGGAATCAGTCCGGGATCGTCCAGCGAGCGCACCTCACCCCCGACCCGGACCCGCTGGAAACCCCGCTGCCGCAGCCGCGGAACCTCGTCGCGCAGCACGGACGGCTTCGCCTTCATCCACGGGGCCAGCAACAGGATGCGTTCGCCGGCGCACTCAGTCAGGACGCGCTGGACGTTGTCATCGAGCGACCGCTGCACGATCCGCCCGCCGTCCTTCGGGCAATGCGGCTCGCCGCGAATCGCCCAAAGCAACTGCGCATAGTCGGCGATCTCGGTCACCGTCGCAATGGTGCTTCGCGGCGACCCCCCGCCGGTGCGCTGCTCGATCGCGAGCACCGGGGACAGGCCGTGAATGAAATCCACGTCGGGCCGGCGCAGCTGATCCAGCATCTGACGCGCCTGCGTCGACAAAGATTCTATGTACTTGCGATAGCCCTCGGCGTACAGGGTATCGAAGGCGAGGGACGACTTGCCCGAGCCGGATGGACCCGTGATGACGACCAGCTTTCCGCGCGGAATCCGAACCTCGAGATTGCGCAGGTTGTGTTCCCGAGCGCCCTTGATGTGAATGTGCGTCGCCGGTTCCATGGTCAGCAGCGGATAGCTTACGTCGAGCGGCGCAAAGGCAAACGGCATCGCTCGGTTCGTCGCGGCGCTCTGCGGATCAGCGACTTGCGCTTTGGCACTTTTTTGTGACAGTAGTCCCTTCCGTTCGCGCTCCCCGCGGTCGGAAGCCCTAACCCCACTATGAACCACCCTCCGATTCCCCGGATCCGGGCTGCTGCTTTGTCGGCCGTCCTGCTCTCCCTGCTCAGCGCCTTAGAGCTCCAGGCGGTGTCCTTCAGCGACGGTCGCTGGAAGGGCAGCTTCGATTCCACGTTCTCGTTCGGCGGCACGTACCGCATGGCTGATCCCAACGCAGACTTTGTTGGTACCGCCAATGGCGGACGCCAGCTCTCCGTCAATTACGACGACGGTAATCTCAACTACCGCAAGGGCTGGGTGTCGTCTCTGGTCAAGGGTACCCACGATTTGGAGGTGCAGTACGGCGACCATTTCGGAGCCTTCGGCCGCGTCACGTACTTCTACGACAGCGTGAACGAAAAGGGCGTGCGCGATCGCACTCCTCTGAGCGACCAGGCACGCGATCGGGTGGGCAAGCGGATCGAGTACCTTGACCTCTACGGTCTGTGGCGTGGCGAGGTCGGCGGTCGGCCGGCGGACATCCGCTTCGGGCGTCAGGTGCTGAACCTCGGTGAGAGCACCTTTATCCCGAATGGCATCAACGCGGTGAATCCGGTCGATGTCGCCCGGCTCCGCTCCCCGGGCTCGGAACTGCGCGAATCGCTCCTCCCTGTCACCATGCTCAAGGGCAGCTTCAACCTGAGCGACACGGTTACGATCGAGCCTTTCTGGCTGCTGGAATTCCGGCGCGTCGAGGTCGACCCGGCGGGCACCTATTTCTCGACGAATGACTTCGGCACCCGCGGGGGCCGCAACGTCTACCTCGGCTTTGGCGCGCTGAGCGATCAGACGCCGCTTGGCGCCATCCCGCGTGCCCTCGACCGCGAGCCGGACAATCTCAATCAGTACGGCATCTCGGCGCGCGTGCTCGCCCCCGGGCTCAACGACACGGAGTTTGGCTTCTACCTGATGCGCTACCACAGTCGGCTGCCGTCGCTCAGCGCGCTCACGCCAACCGTGCCGATCGACACCAACCTGACCGGACCGCTGACGTCCGTCTTCGTGCGGGCGGGTCTACCGGCCGCGCAGGCCGCCGCGCAGGCCGCGGGGGTCTTCCAGCTCATCGTCCTCTCGCAGACCAATCCGGCCGCGCTGACGCCGGTGCAGATCGCCACCTTGCAGGCCCCACAGACCCAGCAGGCGATCGCTGGGGCGCGTCAGATCGCCCTCCTCACCGCGGCCAGCACCGGCCGTTACTTCGTGGAGTACCCGGAGGACATCACGATGTTCGGCGCGAGCTTCAACACCGACCTCGGTTCGACGGGCGTTTCGCTGCAGGGTGAAGTTTCATACAAGCAGGACGTTCCCCTCCAAGTGGACGACGTCGAATTGCTCTTCGCGGCGCTGTCGACCCTGAACCCGGCCTTCGGTTCAAACAATCAGGTTGGCAACTTCCTTGGCCGCTACGGTCAGCAGATCACCGGTTACCGCCGCCATGGCGTCTGGACGGCGCAGGCGACCGCCACCAAGATCTTCGGTCAGGTGCTCGGCGCGAGTCAGCTTGCGCTCGTCACCGAGGTCGGCGGCGTGTCCGTCCCGGACCTTCCGGGCAAGGACAAGCTCCGCTACGACGTGAACGGCACGTTCACCAGCGGCAGCGCGGCGGCCATGGTCGGCACGGGCAGCACGCTGCCCGGCACGCCCTTGGATCAGTTCGCGGATCCGTTCTCCTGGGGCTACCAAGTCCTCGGCCGCCTCGACTACACCAACCTGTTCGGCGGCGTGAACGTCTCACCGTCGGTTGCCTTCGTCCAAGACGTCTCCGGCAACACCCCGAACCCGCTCGGCAACTTCATCGAAGGCCGACAAAGCCTCAACGTCTCGGTTGAAGTCGTCTGGCAGAATCGCTGGAGCGCCGAGTTCCGCTACGTGAACTTCTACGGTGCCGGCCCGCAGAACCTGCTCGCCGACCGCGATTACTTCGCGACGACCCTCAAGTACGCCTTCTGAGCCCCGCCCCATGAACACTCTTTCTTCCCTTCCCCACCGACGCCTCGGCGTTGCGTTCCTTCTCGCCTGTTCCTCCACCTTCGCCGCGATCTCGGAGTCCGATGTCGCGCGCCTTGGCAAGGACCTTTCCCCGCTCGGCGCCGAGCGCGCGGGCAATGCGGACGGCTCGATCCCGGCCTGGACGGGGGGCGTCACGCAGGCCCCCGCCGGCTACAAGGTGGGCGACCATCACCCGGATCCGTTCGGCGGCGATCAACCGCTCTACACGATCACGCCGCAGAATGCCGCGAATCATCAGGCCCGGCTCACCGCTGGGCAGCGGGCACTCCTGCAGACCTACCCGGGCTACTCGATCCTGGTCTACCCCACGCGCCGCAGCGCGGCCGTCCCGCAGCGCATCTATGATGCGACCGCCCGCGTCGCCACAACCGCCCGCGTCGCCAACGGTGGCGCCAACGTGGAGGGCGCACTCCTCGGCATTCCGTTCCCGATCCCATCCTCCGGCATCGAGGTGATCTGGAATCATCTGCTGCGTTACCGCGGCGATGCGGCGAACCGCCACATCGGCCAGGCCGCCCCGCAGCGCAATGGCTCCTACTCGCTCGTGGAATTCCGCGACGAGTTCATGTTCAACTATACGCGCACCGGCGTGTCCGCCGAGGACCTCGACAACGTGCTGCTGTACTTCAAGCAGGCCGTCGTCGCCCCGGCCCGGCTGGCGGGCACGATCCTGCTCGTCCACGAGACGCTCGATCAGGTCAAGGAGACCCGCCGCGCCTGGGTCTACAACGCCGGTCAGCGCCGCGTGCGCCGCGCCCCGAACGTCGCCTACGACGCCCCCGGAACCGCGGCCGACGGCATGCGGACGAGCGATCAGTTCGACATGTTCAACGGAGCCACGGACCGCTACGACTGGGAACTCGTGGGGAAGCGGGAAATGATCGTCCCGTACAACAGCTATCGCCTGCACTCGAAGGACGTGAAGCACGCCGACATCCTCAAGCCGCTGCACATCAACCAGTCGCTCACCCGCTACGAGTTGCATCGGGTGTGGGTCGTCGAGGCCAAGCTCAAGCCCGGCGCCTCCCACATCTACCCGCGCCGAACCTTCTACGTCGATGAGGACTCGTGGCAGATCCTCGCGGTCGACCAGTACGACTCGCGCGGCGAACTCTGGCGCGTCTCGGAGGCGCACTGCATTCAGTATTATGATGCGGGCCTTTTCTGGAGCACTCTCGAGGTCCACACGGACCTGCAGGCCGGTCGCTATCTCGCGATCGGTTTGGACAACGAGTTCGAGATGTACGACTTCACGCTCAAGCGTTCTCCCTCGGACTACGTTCCGGAAAGCCTGCGTCGCGAAGGTGTCCGCTGAGCGCCGCCTGAGCGACGCCTTCGTTGACCCGTGCCTCTCGGTTCCGCCCGCCTCCTCAGCGCGGTGCTGCTCGGTGTGACCGGCCTCGCGCTGGTTCCCGTCCGCACGGCCAGCGCCGCCCCGGGAGCGGCGAGGTCTCTCCTGCTCGACGGCGTCGTGCGTGCCGATGGCGCCATCGTCGCGGTTGGGGAGCGGGGCGCAGTGCTGATCAGTGACGATCAGGCTGCGTCCTGGCGCACGCTGCCCTCGACGGTCGACGCGGCCCTCACCGGGGTCACGTTCGTCGATGCTTCGCTCGGGTGGATCTGCGGCCACGGCGGCGTCCTCCTCCACACGCAGGACGGGGGGCGATCCTGGCAACGGCAGCTGCAGGACGAACCCGGCGATACCGTCTTACTCGATATCGTCGCACTTTCCCCGCAGAGCGTCATTGCGGTGGGAGCGTTCGGCACGCTTCGCGTCACCCACGACGGCGGACGCTCCTGGGAACGACCGGCGTCGGCCGGAGAGGATCGTCACCTCAACCGCATTCTCCTGGAGCGCGGCGGTGCCGTGTGGATCGCCGGCGAGGGCGGGTTACTCATGCGCTCCGGCGATCAGGGACGGACATGGCAGGCCGTCAGCGTTCGGGAGGATGCACCGTCGCTGTACGGGCTGCTGGAGCTGCGGTCGAGCGAGGTCTTGGTCCATGGACTCCGCGGCCATGCCTGGCGGGTGGGACGAGCTGAGGAGATTGCCGCCGTCGACATCGAGGCCCCGGTGATGCTCGCCACCAGCTGCCGCCTCGCGGATGGTCGGTTTCTCTTGGCTGGTGCCGCTCGCTGGTTCTTCATCAGCGCCGACGACGCTCGGACCTTCACTCGCGTGTCGCTCCCGCTCACGACCGGCGTCGCCGAACTCCTGCCGCTGAAGGACGGACGCGTGCTGGCGCTCGGGGAGGCCGGAGCCACCGTGCTTCGTCTGCCTGCCGGGTCGGGAACGAATCCTCCTTCCCCGTGACGTCGTCGCCCGCTCCAAGCCTGTCGGACCGGATTCTCCGGGGCCTTGAATCGGTGATCTTCGGTCACCGCCTTCTGGTGCTGGCGGCGTTCGCGGTCACGACTGTCGTGCTGGTCGGAGCCGCGACGCGCCTCCGGATCGACGCGAGCTTCAATAAGTCGCTGCCAAAGGAGCACCCCTATATTCAGGTTTTTGCGCGCCATCAGGCGGAGTTCGGCGGCGCGAACCGCGTGCTCGTCGCCCTCATCGCGCGCGACGGCGACATCTTCTCGCCCGCGTTCTTCGCCACCCTGCGGGCGGCGACGGACGAAGTATTCTACTGTCCGGGCGTCGACCGGGCGCAGGTGCAATCCCTCTTCACGCCCAACGTGCGCTACATCGAGGTGGTGGAGGATGGGCTGACGGGGGGGGCGGTGATCCCGGCGGACTTTCAGCCGACGCCCGAGGGTTTCCGTCAGGTCCGGGAGAATCTCATCAAATCAAACCGCGTCGGTCAGTTGGTCGCGAACGACTTCTCCGGGGCCATCATCAGTGCGCAGTTGCAGGAGATCGATCCGGCGACCGGTCAGAAGCTCGACTACCAGAAGGTCGCCGCCGCGCTGGAGTCCCGCGTGCGCGAGCGTTTCGCCTCGGACAAGATTTCGATCCACATCATTGGCTTTGCCAAGGTTATGGGCGACATCGCCGACGGCGCCCGTGGGGTGGCGCTCTTCTTCCTCGTCGCCCTTGCAATCACCACCCTGCTCGTCTGGGAGTTCGCGGGGAGGTGGAAGCTCGCCGGCGCGCTGCTGCTCTGCTCGCTCATTGCCGTGAGCTGGCAGGTCGGCACGCTCACACTGCTGGGGTTTGGCATCGATCCGATGTCGATCCTCGTGCCGTTCCTGATCTTCGCCATCGCGGTGAGCCACGGCGTGCAGATGGTCCGCGCCTACCGCGACGCCGTGTTCTCCGGTCAGGGCGGGTACGCCGCGGCCCGGACCGCCTTTCGACAGCTCATCGTCCCGGGCGGGCTGGCGCTGATCACCGACACGATCGGATTCCTCACCATGCTGGTGATCGAGATCGACACGGTGCGGGAACTGGCGATCGCCGCGAGCCTCGGCGTGGGCCTGATCCTGCTGACCAACCTCTTCCTCCTGCCGGTCATTCTCTCCTATCTCAAGCTTCCTACCTCGTATCAGGTCTGGGCCGAGCGACGGCGCCAGCGGACGGATCGTTTTTGGCGGCGGTACTGCAACCTCTTCACGCCGCGTCGCGCCGCGGTGGGCATCATCGCCGCCGGGATGCTCGGCGTCTGGGCGTGGAACAAGAGCGCGGAGGTGCGCGTCGGCGACCTGCAGGGCGGCGTGCCCGAGTTGCGTCAGGACTCCCGCTACAATCAAGATTCCCGCACCATCATCTCGCGCTTTTCGATCGGCATCGACGTGATCACCGTGTTCGCTGAGGCGAAGCCGAATGCCTCGGTCGACTACGACGTGGTGTCCGCCATGGACCGCCTTGAGGGACGACTGCGCGATCTTCCCACCGTGCAATCGGTGGTGAGCCTGAGCAGCCTCGCCAAGGGCGTGAACGCGGCGTGGAACGAGGGGTCACTCAAGTGGCGCGTCCTTCCGCAGGCCCCGAGTGCCCTCGCCCAAGCGACCTCGCCGATCGAGACCTCCACGGGCCTGCTCAACAGCGACGCGAGCGTCATGCCGATCATGGTCTTCCTCACCGACCATCGCGCTGAGACTCTCACTGCGGTCACCCGGACGATTGAGGAGTTCATCGCCCAACATCCCGCGGACAAAGTCGCGTTCCGATTGGCCGGCGGCAACGCCGGCGTGATGGCGGCGACCAATGACGTCGTCGCCGCCGCGCAGACACCCATCGTCCTCTGGGTCTTTGGCTCGGTGATCGTGTTGTGCCTCCTCGTTTTCCGGTCCCTTCGCGCCACGCTGTGCATCGTGCTGCCGCTCGCGCTCGTGTCGTACCTCGGCTATGCGCTGATGGTGTACCTCGACATCGGGCTGAAGACGGCGACCCTTCCGGTCGTCGCCCTCGGGGTGGGAATCGGCGTCGACTACGGCATCTACATTTTCGCCATTCTGCAGCGGGAACTGCGGAACGGAGTCTCCTTCGGTGACGCGCTGTTCCACGCCTTCCGGGACACCGGCGGTGCCGTCGTCTTCACCGGCCTGACGCTCGCGGCGGGAGTAGGCACGTGGGCGGCATCGGCCCTGAAGTTCCAGGCCGACATGGGCGTGCTGCTGAGCTTCATGTTTCTCGTGAACATGCTCGCGGCGATCGCCCTGCTCCCGGCCCTGGCGCTGTGGCTGCACCAGCCGCGTCAGGCGCGCTAGCGAGGCACCTCCGGCGCCACCGCGAGCGTGGAAGACGAACCCGACGTCGCAGTTGCCTAGGGTCTTCAACCCGAAGCGCTTTCCGAATCCACCCAACCACCGGATTTTTATGTGCGCAGGCGCCGTTCGCCTCGATTTTCCGTTCGCTTCCTCACTCCTGCGTGACAAAGAGGGCACGCGAGCGCCCGGCGTTGGCCGCTGCCCATCATGACTTTCCTTTCCCCGCCGTTGCGACGTGTCCGTTCCCGCCTTCTCGGGATCGTGAGGGCCTTCTCCTTGGTCGAGGTCTGACCGGCGTCTTGGACTCCCGCGGAGGCGCCGCTCACGGCAACGTGACGCTCACGCTGGAAGGCACGATCGAAGCTCTCTCTGGCAAGACGGACGCGGTCGAGGCCATGCAGGTGGCGATGATCCAAAGCGAACGCGCCTACGCCATCGCGACGGTCGAGGGTAGCGATGCCTTCGTCTGGTACGAAACCTATCCGGGGGGCAATGCCAAGGTCCTCGCCCGTCCGGTCGTCCCTGATCAGTTTCCTTTCTCCCGCCAGGCGACAGGGGCAGTCGGGAGCGGTTTGTTCTTCGCCAACTTCCGACTTCTCCTCGAGACCGCCGACGAGGACGCCGTCAACGTCCAGAAAGGCAATCAGGCCTTCAACTCCCAGAACGAAGTCAACGGGCTCTTGGTCAATAAGTCCGGCGTATCCTACGGCCTGAATGCCGTCCCGACGCCCACCCCGTCACCGACGCCCACCCCGTCACCGTCGCCCACCCCGTCACCGTCGCCCACGCCGACTCCGTCGCCCCCGCCGTCACCTTCCCCGACTCCCTCACCGCGTCCGACTCCGACGCCGACTCCGCCTCCGAACGACTGCTAGTCGGCGCCCGGCTGCTCCCGCTTCGTCGAGCCGGGAGCGCTTGTCCGTGACGTACTGCGTGTACCGTACCCCGGCGGCGCCTTGAGCGTCCGCGAGGGCGATCAGAAGCGGTTCACGGCCGCGATGACCGCTTCGACCTGCGCGTCGGTGAGTTCCGGGAAGATGGGCAGGCTCAGGCAGGTGGCGGCGGCGCGTTCCGCGACCGGGAGTGCGCCCTCGCGGTACCCGAGGTGTGCATAGCAGGGCTGCTGGTGCAGGCAGCGCGGGTAGATGAGATCTGTCCCGATTCCGGCTCCCGTGAGATGCTGGCGAAGCGCGTCGCGCCGGGGATGGCGCAGCGTGAACTGGTGGAACACGCTCGCCCCGTAGTCGGGCTGATCCGGGAGGCGTGCGTCCGCGAGGCGGATTTCGCGCAGATAGCGGCTGGCAATCGCCTGGCGACGCGCGGTCCACGCCGCGAGGTGCGGCAGCTTCACGTTGAGTGCGGCCCCTTGGAATCCATCCATCCGGAAATTGAAGCCCACCAGGTCGTGGTGGTAACGCCGGGTCGAGCCGTGCACGCGCAGCGCGCGCGCGGTCTCGAAGCGTTCCGCGTGGCGAGTTACAAATGCCCCGCCCTCGCCGCAGGCACCGAGGTTCTTCGTTGGATAAAAGCTGAAGGTCCCGCAGTCGCCGAGCAGTCCCACCGGGGTTCCCCGGTAACGGGCCCCGACCGCTTGGGCACAGTCCTCGATGACTTCGAGTCCGTGCCGCTGCGCGATCGCGAGGATCTCGTCCATCCGCGCCGGTTGTCCAAAGAGGTGCACGACCACGATCGCCTTGGTCCGGGGCGTCACCGCCGCCGCGACCGCCTCCGGGCTGAGGTTGAAGGTGCCTTCCTCGATTTCCGCGAAGACGGGGGTGGCGCCAACGTAGCTGATGCCCCATGCGGTTGAGGCGAAGGTAAAGGGAGTGGTGATCACGTCGTCGCCCGGTCCGAGTTTCGCGAGCACCGCAGCGAGGTGCAGCGGCGATGTCCCGCTGTTCATTCCCAGCACCCGCGGGTAGCCCAGCGTGGCACCGAACGCACGCTCGAAGTCCTCCACGTCCCGGCCGAGGCAGAAACGCGTGGAATCGTAGGCCGCGGCGATCGCCGCCAGCACCTCCTCGCGCAGGGCGCGATGCTGCAGGGATAGGTCGAGGAAGGGAACGTTCATCCCGGAGACCTTGGGGATGACGCGGCCCGGGGGCAATCCCCCTCCGTCAGGAGGCGGGACGCGTACGGCGCAGCGCCTTGATCAGCGCCTCAACCAAGGCGTCGATCCCGGGCTTAGCCGCTTCGAAGTCCGCCCGTAAGCCCGCCGCCTTCAGGGAGGCCGTGGTCTGGGGTCCCATGCTTCCGGCGAGGGGGCGCCGCAGCCCGGCCGCCGGTTGCAGGTGCTTCGCCTGCTTCACGAACGATTCGACCGCGCTGCTGCTGGCGAAGAGCACCGCATCCGCGCCGCGCGCCCGGAAATCCTCCGCTACGGGGTCCGCCGCGAGGTCCGTCAAATCGGTCCGGTACACGGGCAGCAGGTCGACGATCGCCCGGGCCTCGTCCAAGCGCTGGACCAAGGTGTCGCGGTTGCGGTTGCCGGTCACGACGAGGATCTTCGCGCTGTCGAGGCTGCCGGTCGCGACCAGCGCGTCCGCCAGCGCCTCGGCGGTTGCCACTTCAGGCTGTAGCTCGACGCGCAGGTGCAGCGCCGCGACCTCCCGGGCGGTGGCGTCGCCGACACAGGCGATCCGGATCAGGCCAAGGCTGCGGATGTCGTCGAAAATGCGGCGGAACTCCTCAAAGAAGCAACGCACGCCGTTCGGGCTGGTGAACACGAGCCAGTCGTAGCCTCCCAACTCCGGGAGCACCTCGGCGAGATCGTGCTTCGAGACGTCCTTCGTGACGGAGATCAGCGGCAGTTCGAGCACCTCCGCGCCGAGGGACTCCAGCGTGTCGCGGAGCGCGCCGGCCTGGGTGCCGGCCCGCGTGACCACGATGCGCCGGCCGAAGAGCGGCAGCCGTTCAAACCAGCGGAGCGCCTCCCTTTCCTGGGCGACGTCGCCGATGATCACGATCGCGGGAGAGGTTACCCCGGCCTCCGCCACGGCGTCGGCGAGCGCACGCACCGGCGCCGCGACGCTGCGCTGCCGGCCGAGGGACGCCCATTGGACGACGACGGCGGGAGTCTCCGGCGCGAGCCCGCCGGCCTGAAGCTCCTGCAGCACGCTGCGCAGGTGCCCCATCGCCATGTAGATCACGAGGGTGGCATCCGGGAGCGCGCCAAAGCGCCGCCATTCCGTGGTCGGCGCTCCTTTCGCGGGGTCCTCATGCCCGGTCAGAAAGACGAGCGAGGCGCTGGTGTTGCGGAGGGTGAGCGGGACGCCGCCGTAGGCGGCGGCAGCGAGGGCGGCGGTGACTCCAGGGACGATCGCAAAGGGGATGCCAGCGGCGGCGAGTCGGCGCGCCTCCTCCCCGCCTCTTCCGAAAACGAACGGATCGCCGCCCTTCAAGCGGACGACGCACTGTCCGGCCCGGGCTTCCCGCACCAGCAGCTCCTCAATTTCTTCCTGCGGACGCGAATGGAACCCGGCCTTCTTGCCGACATAAATCCGCCGCGCCTCCGGGCGGCACGCCGTGAGCAGGCCGGGATGCACCAGGTAGTCGTAGACCACCACGTCGCAGCGGGCGAGCAGGTCGCGCGCACGCACCGTGATCAACCCTGGATCACCGGGTCCAGCCCCAACCAGATAGACCATTCCGGCAGCCATGGGTCAGTGCCGGCTAGGAAGCCAGACCAAGCTCGCGCAACACGCGCGCAGCGGTGGTGTCGGGCGCCGCCACAGCGTCAGCGGTCAAATCGCGGTGGTGCGCGCCGATGTGTTCGTGGAAGAGATGGAGCGTGGCGTCCGTGGCGTGGACCGCGACGGCGGTGTGGCAGCCGCCCCCGAGCGCGCGCTGGAAGGCGCGCTCGAGCGTCACGTGACGGAAGGTACGCTCATCGAACACCGCGCGCCAAGCCGCCCCTTCGCCGACGCGGCACTGCACGGCAATTGCCGCCTGTCCGACCGCCGGCACCATCGCTGTGACCGCGAACGGTCGAAAATCCACATTGGGCCAGGAGGCGATCCCGAGGCGTCGCAGCCCGGCGGCCGCGAGCACCGAGGCATCCGCCACCTTGAGTTCGCCGATCTTCCGGAGCCGCGTGTCCACATTCCCCCGGATTTCCGTGAACGTGACCCCGGGGTGCAGACGGAGAAGTTGGAGGCGTCGGCGCGGACTGCCCGTGGCCACGAGGGCGGGCACCGTGAGGCCCGACTGCACGACCAGCACATCGCGCGGATCTTCGCGCGGGAGGTAGCCCGCGATCTCGAGGCCCTCGGGCATGTCGCCCGGCAGGTCCTTGGTGCTGTGAACGGCGAGATCAGCGTCGCCGCGCAGCAGGGCCTGCTCGAGCTCCGAGGTGAAGAGACCCTTGCCGCCCTTCTTTTCCAACGACCACTCGGATTGCCGATCACCGGTCGTGACCAGCTTCAACAACTCGGTCGCGAGACCAAGACGTTCGGCGAAGCGCGCCGCCACCTGCTCGGACTGGGTCAGGGCGAGCGGGCTCTTGCGGGTGGCGATGACGAGGGGCTTCACGCGGCGCGGCGGAAGGCGGGGCGGAGCCCGGGTGCGGCGCACACCGGACTCCCCCTGGGAGCAGACGGGCTCAATACGAGGCCTGGACGCCCGTGATGTTCTTCTTGGTCATCCAAGGCATCATGCTGCGCAGGTACGTGCCGGTCTTCTCGATCGGATGCTTCTGGCCGGCGGCGAGGAGCTTGTGGTAGTTCTTCAGGCCGCCCTTGTACTCGTTGACCCACTCGCGGGTGAACTTCCCGGTCTGGATCTCCTTGAGGATGCGCTTCATCTCGGCCTTGGTGGCCTTGTTGATGACGCGCGGTCCCCGCGTGATGTCGCCATACTTGGCGGTCTCGGAGATGGAGAAACGCATCCCGGCGATGCCGCTCTCGTACATCAAGTCGCAGATGAGCTTCAGCTCGTGGAGACATTCGAAGTACGCCATCTCCGGCTGGTAGCCAGCCTCGACGAGCGTCTCGAAACCGGCCTGAACGAGGGCGCTGGCGCCGCCGCAGAGCACGGCCTGCTCGCCGAAGAGATCGGTCTCGGTCTCCTCCTTGAACGTCGTCTGGAGCACGCCGGCGCGGGTGGAACCGATGCCCTTGGCCCACGCGAGGGCGGTCTGCTTGGCCTTCTTCGACTTGTTCTGGGCGACCGCGATGAGGGCGGGCATGCCCTTGCCCTCGGCGTAGAGGCGGCGGACCATGTGGCCGGGGCCTTTTGGCGCGACCATGATGCAGTCGATGTCCTTGTGCAGCTTGACCAGCCCGAAGTGCACGCTGAGACCATGCGAGAAGAGGAGCGTCTTGCCCTTGGCCAGGTTGGGAAGGATGTCCTGCGTGTAGACATCAGCCTGCTTCATGTCGGGCAGGCCAACCATGATGACGTCGGCGCGGCGGACGGCCTCGGCGGTGTCGAAGACCTCGAAGCCGTGCTGTTCGGCGACGGCCCGGGACTTGGAGCCGGGATACAGGCCGATGATCACCTTGCAGCCGGAATCCTTGAGATTGAGCGCATGGGCATGGCCTTGGGACCCGTAGCCGAGCACGGCGAGGGTCTTGTTCTGGAACACGCCGAGATCGGCGTCCGTGTCGGTGTAGACTTTTGCGGGCATGGTGGGAAGGAAGGGCGGTTGGAGGGAAGATCAGCGGCGCATGGCGAGCTGGCCGGTGCGGGCCAGTTCAAGGATGCCGAAGGCTTCGACGAGGCGGAGGAACGCCGCCGTCTTGCCCTCATCGCCCGTGACCTCGACCACGAGCGCGTCGTGGGCCACGTTGACGACCTTGGCGCGGAAGATGTCACAAATCTGCATGATCTCGGAGCGGGTGCGCGCGTCGGCCTTCACCTTCACGAGCACCAGTTCGCGCACCACGGCCTGGCCTTCCTTGAAGTCCACCACCTCAACCACATTGACCAGCTTCCGCAGTTGCTTGGTCACCATGTCGAGCGAGGCATCGTCGCCCTTGATCACGGCGGTGATCCGCGACAAGGAGGCATCGTGGGTCGGTGCGACGTTGAGGGAGTCGATATTGAATCCGCGGCCCGAGAACATGCCCGAGACCCGGGCGAGAACGCCGAACTTGTTCTCGACGAGGACGGAGATCGTATGACGCATGGGTGGAAAAGCCGGTGGGGGAAAAGGAGGGATCGAGGGAACCACTGGTGGACGGCGAGGGACTCGAACCCCCGACACCCTCGGTGTAAGCGAGGTGCTCTAACCAACTGAGCTAGCCGTCCGGCAGGAACCGGCAGTAAACCCGCCCGGCGGCGCCTGAGGCAAGGGTTTAATCCGCCCGCCTCGCCGTCAGCGGCCGCCGGAGGGTCTAGCCGCGGCCCGGACCTCCCCTGACTCCGAGCAGACCCTCGCGCGCCAGCCACTCGGCGTTCTGGACCGCGTTGAGCGCGGCGCCCTTCCAAAGGTTGTCGCCACTGACCCAGAACGACAGGCCGTTGTCGAAGGCCGTGTCAATGCGCAGACGCCCCACCCCGCACCGCACCTTCTCGGCGAAGTCCAGCGGGGTCGGATAGCGCGAGGCCTTCGGCTCGTCGACGAGTTCGGCGCCGGCGAAGGAGGCGATCGCCTCCCGCGCGGCGGCCACGCTGACCGGCCGCTCGAATTCAGCGCTGACGGAGACGGAGTGGGCCCGGACCACCGGCACGCGCACGCAGGTCGCCGAGACCCGCAGGTCCGGCAGGCCCATGATCTTCCGGCTCTCCTGCGCCATCTTCGACTCCTCGCCGGTGTACCCGTCGCTGCCGAACGAATCGACCTGCGGGATGCAATTGAACGCGATCTGGTACGGATAAACCTTACGGGTAAGCGGCTCACCGGCCACGTGGGAGCGCACCTGCTGGGCCAGTTCCTGGATGGCTTCCGCCCCGGTCCCCGAGACCGACTGGTACGTGGAAACGAAGATTCGCTTTGCCCCGAACGCGAGGTGCAGCGGCCACAGGCCCATGAGCATCACGGCGGTCGAGCAATTCGGATTGGCGACGATACCCGAATGCGTCCTCAGCTCCTGCGGGTTGATTTCCGGAATGACCAGCGGAACCTTCGGGTCCATGCGCAGCGCCGAACTCTTGTCGATCACGAGGCAGCCCGAGGCCACCGCGTCCGCCGCCAGTGCGCGGGTGACCGAGCCTCCCGCGGCGAAGAACGCGAGATCCACGCCCGCGAAGGCACCCGGCTTCGCCTCCTCCACCCGGAAACTGCGGTCACCGTGTGTCACCGTCTTGCCCGCCGAGCGCGCCGAGGCAAAGAGCCGCAGCTCGCGCAGGGGAAAGTGGCGCTCGTGCAAGAGCCGGACCAGCTCTTGACCGACCGCGCCGGTGGCACCGACAATTCCGACTGCATAACCAGATGACTTCACGATGGAGACTCCTTTGGAACACGTAATCACAACGGGTGCCCGGCTGGGGATCAAGCCCACAGACCGGCTGCTCGTCGTCAGCCTTTCCGCGCAGACCCTGACGCTGTTCCGGGACGGGCAGGCCGAGCGTACCTACCCCGTGTCAACCTCGCGCCGCCCTCCCTCCAACGTCCGCGACTCTCTCGGCACCCCCACGGGACTCCATGCCATTGCCGAGCGGATCGGCGGTGAGCAGCCGATCGGCATGGTTTTCCGAGGACGCGTGCCCACCGGGCGTCACTACCGCGAGTACGTCCCGGAAGAGCGGACGATCGACGACCTCATCACCAGCCGCATCCTCTGGCTCCGCGGCCTCGAGCCGGGGATCAACGACGGGGGCGAAGTCGACACCTTCCGGCGCTACGTCTACCTTCACGGCACCTGCCACGAAGAGCGCATCGGCACGCCCGCCAGCGCCGGGTGCGTCCGCCTGCGGAACCTCGACGTGATCGATCTCCACGATCGCGTGCGCGTCGGTGACTGGGTCTGGATCGGCCCTTAGCCCGGCGGCGGCTGCCGGTCTCCCGTCTCCTCTGGGGAGGGACTAGGGGCTGCGTCGACGAACCGTCCGCGCAGGGCGTTCGCGCGTGAGTCAGCCAGCCGCGCTCCGTCTCTCCCGGCGCTCGCCCCTCCGGTCGCGCACCCGGATCGGACGACTAGGCCCAGCGGTTCTTCCCGAACAAGAGACGGAGGGAGTTGAGGCAGACGACGAGCGTGCTGCCCTCATGGGCTGCGACGCCGACCGCCAGAGGCACCGCGCCGAACGCGGTGGCGATGATCATCACGCCCACCACGCCCAGCGAGACCGCGAGGTTCTGCCGGATGATCCGCCGGGCCCGGACGCTCAGCCAGTACGCGGAAAGGAAGTTCTCAATGCGGTCGTGCATGAGGATGACCTCGGCCTGCTCCAGCGCCGCGTCGCTGCCCCGCGCTCCCATCGCGACGCTCACGTCGGCCGCCGCGAGCGACGGCGCGTCGTTCACGCCATCACCCACCATCGCGACCCGGGCGCCCCCGGCCCGCATGCCCTCGATCGCCGCCACCTTGTCCTCGGGGGAGAGTCCGGCCCTCACCTCGTCGACGCCGATCTCTCCCGCGACATTCTCCGCCGCGTGGCGCCGGTCACCCGTGAGCATCACGGACCGGATCCCGCGGCGGCGCAGGGCCGCCAGCACCGCCTTGGACTCGGACCGGATCTGGTCCTTGAGCAGGACGCGTCCGACGAGGTCGCGTCCGATGACCCAGACCTCGCTGAGTTCAGCCGGCGCCGGGGGCAGCGTGCCGCTCCAGCCAGCGAGGGGACCGTGCTCCAGCAATTCGCGCCGCCCCAGCAGCGTGAGCGAGCCACCGAAGCGGCCCCGTACGCCCTGCCCGGTGATCGAAGAGAAATCCTCCACGGCGAGTTCGCGCACGCCCTGGGCGCGCGCGTGCCGGACGATCGCCCGCGCGAGCGGATGGTGCGAGCGACTCTCCAGCGCGTTGGCCAGCTCCAGCACCTCCCGCTCCTTGCCCGGCGGAAAGCTCTCCACCGCCATCACCGCCAGTTCCCCCGTGGTCAGGGTGCCCGTCTTGTCCAACGCCACCGCCGTGATGTCCGCCAACCGCTCCACCGCCGCGCCTCCGCGGAACAGCACGCCGTGCCGCGCCCCCCACGCGATCGCGGCGAGGATGGCGGACGGGATCGATAGGACCAGCGCGCACGGGCTCGCGACCACCAGCAGCGTCATCGCCCGGTAGAACGCCGAGCGCACCCCGTCCTCGTTCGCGAACGCCGGCAGTCCGAACCCGAGCCACCACACGAGGAACATCGCCGCGCTGCCGCCGAGCACCGCGTAGGTGTACGGGGTGCCGAAGCGGTCGGTCAGGCGCTCGCTCGGTGCCTTGAGTTTCTGGGCCGTCTCGATCAGCCGGATGATCCGCTGCAACGTACTCTCCGACGGCAGCCGGCTGACCTTGAAGTCCACCGCCCCCCAGAGATTCAGCGTGCCACTGTAGACGGTGTCCCCAAGGCCCTTCTCCACCGGGACCGCCTCGCCGGTCAGCGCCGATTCGTCGCTCGCGCTGCGCCCCGCCACCACGGCCCCGTCCGTCGGGAACCCCTGCCCCGGACGCACGCGGACGCAGTCGCCGACCTGCAGGTCCTCGACCGCGCGGTCGTGCTCCACGCCCGCCGCGTCGACCACGGTCGCGCGCTTCGGCGCCGCCTTGAGCAGGGCCGACACTTCGCGCCGCGTGCGGTCCATCGCGAACTCCTCCATCGCCCCGGAGGCCGAGAACAGGAAAAGCAGGAGCACGGCCTCGTCCCACGCCCCGATCGCCAGCGCCCCCGCCGCCACCACGAGCATCAGGAAGTGGATGTCCACCTCCTTCCGCCGCAGGTTCTCCCACGCGTCCACCGCCGCGTCGTACGCGCCGGCGAGCACCGCGAGGAGGGAGAGGAGCCGCGAGAGCCAGATCGGGCCCCAGCCGTAGTAGTCCGTGAGGAAGCCCGCCAGTCCAAGCCCGGCGCACGCCGCCGCGAGGGTGGCGAGGAGTCGCCATTCCGACTCGGGTGCCGGGGTCTCCAGCGGTTCCCGCAAGTCCACCTCACGCCACGTCCACAGCTTAGGCGCCGTGACGCAGGAAGGGCCGGTGATTTCGGTGACCGCGCCCTCCTGGCGCACCGTGAAACCTTGCGGGACCTTCGCTCGCTGGCCCAGACGATCCTCGACGGCGTTCACGGTTGCCACCAGCGACGCCTCCAGCGTGTCCAGATCCACGTCTCCCAGCGTAGCGATCGAGACGGTCCGCCGCTGGGTGTCGATGCGCAGGCCCTCCACGCCCGGCTGGGAGCGCAGGAAGTTGGCCAGCGTGTCCGTCCACGGAAGACTCATGCCGCCAGCGTGGGGATGGCCCCGAAAAAAGGCGACCGCAGATTGCAGTCGCCGCCACCCGCAACAGCCGTTTGCCTCGCGCGTCCGTCGTCCACCATGATCGGTTTGCGCGAAGATTCCGACCTCTCCCCGCCGCCGCCGCGCCCTCCGTCGGCCGCGCCGGGGGTGGCGCGCAAACTCTTCGCCGAGGATGGACTGCTGACGAGCCTCCTCGAATTGGAACATCGCCCGGAGCAGGCCGCGATGGGCCTCGCCGTCGCCCGCGCGTTTGCCGATGATCACCCGTTGCTCTTCGAGGCCGGAACGGGCGTGGGTAAGTCGCTCGCCTACCTCCTGCCCGGCATCGTCCACGCGGTCGACCAGTCGCGGCAGCTCATCGTCTCGACGCACACCATCTCGCTGCAGGAGCAGCTGGAGGCCAAGGATCTTCCGCTGTGCCGACGCATCCTCGCCGGCTCGCCGGAGACGTCCGCCTACGCCGGCTTCCGCAGTTGCGTCCTCGTCGGCAAGGGCAACTACCTCTGCACGACGCGCCTCAGCCACGCGCTGGCGGAGAAGGCCTCCCTGTTCACCGACGACGACTACGGCGAGCTGCAGCGGATCGCCGACTGGGCCGATCAGACCGAGACGGGCCTGCGGCACGAACTCCGCCCCGAGCCCCGTGCCGAGGTCTGGGACCTCGTCAGCGCCGACTCCTCGGGGTGCTCGCGCAAGCACTGTGACTGCAACCGCTGCTTCTACCAACGCGCCCGCACGCGGCTCCGGTCCGCCCAGGTGATCATCGTCAACCACGCCCTCCTCTTCGCCCTGATCAGCGCCGGCGGGGCCCAGGCGCAGGGCGCCACGCGCGAGACGCCGGGCGTGCTGTTCCCGGACGACTTCCTCGTGCTCGACGAGGCGCACACCGTGCCGGAGGTGGCGACCGACAACTTCGGGTTGCATGTGAGCGGCCGTTCGGTTGATCGCGCGCTCAAGCACCTGTACAATCCGCGCACCCGTCGCGGACTGCTGGGGCGGCACGCCGGGCCCGAGATCCTGCGGCTCATCGACGACGGCCTGGCGGCATCTGAACGTTTCTTCGCCGCCGTGCAGGCCGCGCTCCTCACGGAGCGGGCCGTCGTCCGGCTCCGCGCCGCCGATCCCGCGGAGAATGTCCTGGAGGGGCCATTGGCGGCGTTGGAGCGGGCGGTGGCGCGCATCGCGGACCGGCTTGAGGAGGGACGCGAGCGCGACGAATTCCTCGAGCAGCGTCTGCGCCTGAAGGCGCTGCAGGTCTCGATCGGTGAGTGGTTGTCGTTGGCCGACGCGGGGCAGGTCTACTGGGGTGAGCGGGGTGGCCGGAAGCAGACCATCATCACGCTTCGCAGCGCGCCGCTCGACATTGCGCCGGCGCTGCGCGACCACCTCTTCGGGTGCGCGACCAGTGTGGTCTGCACCAGCGCCACACTCGCCGTCGCCGGCCAACTCGACGCCTTCGCGCGGCGCATGGGCGCGGACCGCGCCCGCAGCGCCGCCGTCGCCTCCCCCTTCGACTACGACCGGCAGATGCGGGTCTTCGTCGCGACGGATGTCCCGCTCCCCTCACCGCAGGACGCCCGTCTCGCGGTCGAGAGTCTGATTGATTGGGTGCGCTTCTGCGCGCTGCGCGTCACCGGCGGCACGCTCGTGCTGTTCACAAGCTACGCCGACCTGCGGGCGGTCGCTGCGGCGCTGGAGACCGAGTTCCTCGCCGCCGGCCGACCCCTGCTCCTGCAGGGCGACGCGCTTTCGCGCACGGAGTTGGCCCGCGAAATGCGGCGCCGCGGCAATGCCGTCCTGTTTGGTACGGAGAGCTTCTGGACCGGCGTGGACATTCCCGGGGCCGCCCTCTCGCAGGTGATCGTCACCCGCCTGCCCTTCGCCCCGCCCACGCATCCCGTGCTCGAGGCGCGCAGTGACGCCGTCCGGGAGGCTGGCGGCAACCCATTCGCCGAGATCACGCTGCCCGACGCGCTGATCCAGTTCCGGCAGGGAATCGGTCGATTGATTCGGTCCGCCACCGATCGCGGCGTGATCACCCTGCTCGACTCACGCGTGGTGGCCAAGACCTACGGCCGCCTCTTCCTCGAAACGCTGCCCCAGACACGGCACGAGCGCATGAATCGCCTGAACCGCGAGGACGTGTTTCAGCCCTTCCCCTCCTGACCGAACCGCTTTCCCCGTTCCCCGTTTCCGGCTCGCCTTACCCTTCCGCCCTTTCTCCAAGCCATGGATCGCATCGCGCACTTTTCCGCCCTTCTGCAGCAGCAACCGGCCAACGACCTGTTCCGCTTCAGCCTCGCGCAGGCCTTCCTCGCCGCTGAACGTCCGGCGGAGGCGGAGCCCCACCTGCGGCGGTGCATCGAAGGCAAGGCGGACTGGATGATTCCCCGGATCCTGCTCGGCAAGGCCCTCCTCCACCGCGGGGATGCGGCCGGTGCCCGCGCACTTCTGGAGGATGCGCTGGCGCTGGCGATCGCGCAGTCGCACGAAGCCCCGGAGGCGGAGATCCGCGCGCTGCTGGGCGAACTCGGTCCGGCCGCCTCGTAAAACCGTCAGCGCAGCGGGCGGATCTTCAGGCTGCGAAAGTGCACTTCATCGCCGTGATCCTGCAGGAGGATCGGTCCCTTCTCGGCCAGACCAAAACCCTCGTTCTTTTCGAACTTGCTGCGGGCCACGAGGCTCTTGAAGAGCGGTGAGCCCCGGGTGTACTCCACGACCTTGATCCCGTTCAGCCAGTGCTCCACGCGGTGGTCGGGGTGGACGACGATCCGGCCATGCTGCCACTCGCCGATGCGGGGCGCGATGCCGAGGCCGTTCAGGGCGACCGCCCGCGGAATCAGATCATAGAGCGAACCAAGAAGCCGGTTGCCGCCCGCGCCCTTCGCCGCATCGGCATGGCGCTCGTCGTCGAGGAGTTGGAATTCGAGTCCAAGCGCGCTCTCCGCCGGGGGGCGCTCGGTGACGAAGTACTTGACCCCGCTGTTCGCTCCGGCCGTGAGGCGGAAGTCGAACTGAAACTCAAACGCGCCGAAGCTCTCCCGCGTGACGAGGTCCCCGCCGCGCGGCTTTGCCCCGGTCGGTGCGCAGCGCAATTCGCCGTTGGCGAAGGTCCAGCCCTGGGCCGGGAACCCGGTCTGGTTCACGCCGCGCCACCCGGCACCGGTCGCGCCATCCCAGAGCATGCGCCACCCCGCCGCCCGCTCGGCCGCGCTGAGGTCGTTGGGCTGGAGGTTGCGCACCGGAATCGCGTCCAAAGGAGACGGAACCAGCTCGCTCGTCTGGATGCGGAGATTCCGCCACCGGATGCGGCGGCCGACCTGTTCGAGTTGCTTGCCGACGCTGTGGACCTGCAGGGCGATGAAGCCCTGGCGGGTGAGACCGTCGATGACGTGTGACACGGGGCGGCCGTTGACCCAGGTGCGCAGTGAGGAACCGATGGCCTCGATGCGGATGTGGTTCCAGCGACCGAGTTGGTAGAGGTCGGCGGCCGCGGGGTTCAGGGTGCCCGGGTACAGCCATCCCCGCCGCGCCTCATCGTAGATGCCGCCCGTCCACGCTCGGGGCGAAGGATCGATCTCGAATTGGTAGCCGTGCACCCGCCCGTTCTGGTACGTCGGCAGACTCTGGCTGCGGAACTGGATGCCACTGTTGGTGGGGCCGCCCTCCTGCAGGACCTCGCACTCGAAGATGAAATCACCGTAGGTCCGTTGCGTCGCGAGAAAGGCGTTCGGGGTGTCGGCGACCGTCGTTCCGACGATGGAACCGTCCTCCACGGCATAGGGAGCCTGGCCGCCCAGGGCCTTCCAGCCGTCCAGGGTCTTGCCGTCGAAGAGCGACTCCCAAGGCCCCGCATGAAGCGAGACGATGAGCAGCGGGGTAGCGAGACAGAACCGGACGGTGCGGGAACGGAAACTGGCGGCGAGGCGGATGAGGTTCATGGCGAGAGCGGGGGCCGGACACTCGTGGGAAACTGCGGCGCTGCCAACCGGTTTCGCCTCGCGCTAGCCGGGGCTTGGCTGAACGTTGACGTCGCGCCGCGCCTGCACCTCCAGATGCGCCGCGAAGCGCCCGGACTCGATGTCGACGAGCAGCTGATCGTAGAACGCGGGATCCTTGAAGAGCTTCTGCTGGGGCAGGGTCTCCTTCCGCGCGAGGGCGAGCGACGGTGAACCGGAGCGCAGGCACTGGGCCTGCGCATCGAGGTACATGGCGGAATTCCACGGAGCGGCGTGGCGCGGGTCGCGGTTCGACCGCCGGGCCGAGGACACGATGGCGAGCGCGAACAGGATCACTCCAGCCTGCCACGCCACGTCGCGATCGAAGAGACCGCTGTCATCGCTCGTCAGCGCGACGAGGTGACCGATCAAGACAGTGGCGGCCGCGGCCAGACCGAGGGACATCGTGTACCGTGCGGTCGAGAACCAAGGCAGGAAGCGCAGGTTGGTGTTGGGGACGCAGCGTTGGAAGAACGCGAGGACTTCCTCGCGCGGGTACTCGCGGCCACCGATGAGCAGCGGCGCATTGCGCTCGCGCGTCTTCCTCAACAACTCGTGCGTGCGGAAGAAGCTCGCCGGCCCCCTGAGGAAGGCGGCCCGGCGGCCGGTGAGGGGCGCGTGCAGCCCGACCGTCCCGCCCCGGAGAATCTCCGCGACGAGCGGATTGACCGCTGCCTCCTCGGTGAAGAAGGCACGCTTGTGCGTCATGATTTCCGCCCTCGCCTCCGCGGAGACAGGCGGCGCGTGGCGGTTGTCCGCCGAACGGCAGAGCGTGTAGAGCGTGTCCATCGGACACCTCAGGATGCGCCCGCCACGGTCCGTGCGCAAGGCGCATCCCGGTGGTCCAAGGAAGGTGTTGACAGCGCCGCCCCCGGTCGGGATTTTGACCCGCTCAGCACGGCGGTCATAGCTCAGTTGGTTAGAGCACAAGATTGTGGATCTTGGGGTCGCGGGTTCGAGTCCCGTTGGCCGCCCCATTTTTCTCCTCTGAGAGGAGAAATCCCGGGTCCACACCAAAGATTGGGGGGGGGGCTTACCCGCCCCGAAGGAAGCCCGCTTTTCACGCCAGGCGCTCGCGCCAGTAACCGGGACGTCGCTTAAAATGCATGACGGCGACGATCCAGACCTCCGCGGGCTGATCGAGGTAGATCACCGCATAAGGGAAGACCGGTCCGGAGTGCCGCCGCGCGGGCGGATCAAACATGCGCCGCAAGGCCGGCCGCGCGCAGGCCTCGGCGATCACCTCGTCCATTTCCGCGTAAAAACGCTGGCCGAGGGCCCGACTCTTTCCGGCGTAGTAGCGGCCCGCCTCGGTCAGTTCGAGCCGCGCCTCGGGTGGAAGACAAAGGGCTTCACAGCCCGACGATTTTCCGGAGTTCGGCCATGACCTGCTCGCCGGGGATGCCCTCGAACCGGCCGCTTCGGATGTCGGCGACACGGCGACCCGTCTCGATCCGCCAGGCCGCGTCAATCTCGGGATCGAGCTGCGCGAAGCTCTCCGCGAGGAGCAGGTCGAAGAGTTCGCTGATCTGCTCGCGCGGGAGTTGCCGCGCCTCGCTTACGATTTGTTGCAGCGTCATGACCGTGACTTTGAACATGCGGACTTTTCCGGCGTTGGCAACTGCCCGCTGGGATGGCACCGCGCGCGCACTTCGAGCAGTTGGCGGATCGTCGCCTTGGTGGGGATTCATCGAGGGGGTTAGGTAACGGCCCGGCTGTTGTACCGACGCCAGACGTCGAGGGCGGTGAGCGTCGGCGGGAGATTGGTCCGCAAGGCTTGGAACTTGTAGCCGGGCACCTCGATCAGTTGCTTGCCAGATGAGTTTCATTTTGCGGTGGAAGCCCTCGGTGATGCCGTTGCAGACGCCTGTCGGCTACCGAGCTCGCGCCGCAAGGCAAGGGTGCGGCGACGAGGCGGGTGTCGTTGGCCGTTCCAAGGCCGCCAGCCGTGAGCGACTTTCGTCGCATCCTCCTTCTCGGCGGGAGCGAGTCGCTGTATTCCGCCCGCGCGTCTCGGCGCGAGACCGACGGGTGGCCCGCGGGTGCGGGTTCGACGGCGCGGCGAGGCCGGCTCCATTCCCGCTTCCCGTTGGGAATTCGTGCGTTGACGGTGTCCGACGCCGGGGATTGATTCTCCGCCGTCCCACCCCGCGTCCGTCCTCTTCATTCCGGAGACACGCCGCGGAATCCTCCTCCCCTTCCCCCTGAACCTTCGCACGACGTGAGCACTGCGACGTCACCGCTCGAATCGCCCCCGGCGATCACCTTCAATCCCGCGCTCGCCAAGCTGCCTTTCTCGCCGATCCGCCTGATGTTCAATACGGCGGCGCAGATGACGGATGTTCTCCACCTGTCGATCGGCCAGCCCGACTTCGGTGCCCCGCCCCACGTGATCGAGGCGCACATCAAGGCGCTGCGCGACGGGCGGACCCGCTACGAACTCGACGCCGGCCTGCCCGCGCTGCGCGAGGCGGTCGCGAATCGCTACAACGAGTTGTACGGGATCTCCCTCAAGCCGTCCAACGTCCTGATCACGACCGGTTGCTGCCAGGCAATGTACATGGCGATCCACGCCTTGGTGCGCCCGGGCATGGAGGTCATCGTGATCGAGCCCGTGTTCGTGTTCTCCCACGTGATCGAGCAGGCCGGCGGAATCCTCCGCCGCATCGTCACCACCGCCGCCAACGGCTACCAGGTCGATCCCGCCGAGGTCATCGCCGCCATGAACGAGCGCACGTGCGCCATCATGATCAACAGCCCGGGCAATCCGACCGGCGCCGTCTACCCTGCGGAGACGATCCAACCCATCCTCCGCGAGGCTGAACAGCGGGGTATCGCCGTGATCAGCGACGAGGTCTACGACCGACTCATCCTCGACGACGTCGAATACGCCTCCGCCCTGCGTCACGCCCCGTCCCTTGACGGCGTGGTCGTGACTTCCAGCGCCTCCAAAACCTACGCCGTCCCCGGCTTCCGCGTCGGTTGGCTCATTTCCAGCGAGGCCAACATCAGCCGGCTGCAGCGGCTCCACATGTTTGTCAGCACCACTGAGAACACCGCGACCCAGCACGCGACCGTGGCCGCGCTCGCCGGCGACCAATCGTGCGTCACCGAAATGGTCAACGCCTACCGCGCCCGCCGGGACTGGATCGCCGGTTACCTGAAGGGTTCGCCTCACTTTCAGGCGTATTCACCGGGCGGCGCGTTCTTCATCATGCCCTCCCTGCCCGCCTGCCGCGACAGCTTCGACTTCGCGATGCGGATGCTCAAGGAGGCCCGGGTGTGCACCATCCCCGGCGGTGCCTTCGGGCAGTCCTGCAACAACGCCTTGCGCATCAGCTTCGCCACCGACATGGCCACGATCCAGGCCGCCTTCCAACGGATGACCCAATGGCTCGAGAAACAATCCTCCTGACCCGCCAGGACATCGGTCGCCAGATCGATGTCGTCGATGGCATCGACGCAATCGAGCAGGCCATGGGTGCCTATGAGCGGGGCACCGACTACCTGCCGCCCAAGGCGATCTTCGACGTCCCGGTCGGCGAACCGGCTTTCGCCGCCTGCATCACCGGCATGACGCGCGCGGCGAACCTGCTGTCGATGAAGCTCGGCCACGAGCGCACGAACAATCCGCAGCGCAAGCTGCCGACGACGAGCAGCTGGATTTCCTGCTTCGACCCGCTGACGGGCGAGCTCCTGATGATCTGCGACGGCACGTTGCCGACGATGTACCGCACTGCGGCCGCCGCCGCCGTCGGGGCCCGCCAACTCGCGCGCGCCGACAGCCTCACGCTCGCCGTGATCGGCGCCGGGCAACTCGGCCGCGAGTGCCTGCGCGCCGTGGCCTCGGTGCGGCCGTTCACCCGCATCGTGGTGCACGACCGCTTCGTGGAGATGGCCCACTCTTTGGTCCGAGAATTGTCCGGCCGCTTCACCGTTCCCCTGGAGGTCGCTTCCGCCGAGGATGCCTGCCGCGCCGCCGACGTGATCGTCACCGCCACCAACAGCCGGGAGCCCATTGTGATGAACGACTGGATCCGCCCGGGCACCCACCTGTCGTGCATGGGCGCCGATCTCCACGAGAAGATCGAGTGCGAGATGGCGCTTCTCCCGCGGTGCCGTCTCTTCGCCGACAAGATCGAGCACGCGCTTATCCGCGGCGAAGTGAGCCAGGCGGTCGAGAAAGGCCTCCTCGGCAAGGATTGCTACGTCGGCAGCCTCGGCGAGGTCATCAACGGCGCCCCCGGCCGCCGTTCAGCCGAGGAAGTAACGATGTTCGACGGCGTCGGCATCGGGATCCAGGACACGACCATCGTCCGCACGATCTATGATCAGGCAGTGAAGCAGGGTTTGGGTCAGCGCATCGCGTTTTCGTAAGGTCGCTCGGAAGGCACGGTCTGCGCATCGTGTCCTCGTCGACGCTGGCGGGGCCGTGGCGTGGCGTGGACGTGCCGCCAGGGTTCCGCGGCGCCGCCACGGCCTCGGCGGCGAGCTCTCCCCTTCGCGTTCGTTGATCGTCGTGCGGAGACACGTGCGGACGCTCTACCGACGCCAGGAGATCCGAATCGCGAGTCCGTCATACCCAGCGTTGGGGGAGAGAACGTCGGCGTTCGAAAAGTGCAGCCACATCACCCCCGCGGCCCAGCGACGAGAGGGCGCTTCCCACTCCACTCCCGGGAGGAGCTTGAAGTTGAAGCGGGTGCCGTCCGCGGGGAAGGGACGACTGGCACCGTGAGCCCCGAATTCGATCAGCACCGTCGGCAACCAGATTGCGTCACGCCCCCCGGGCCACCGCTCCCGGCCCCAGCGGAACTCCCGACCCGCACTCGCGAGAGCCGCATGACCTCCGGGACTCCGGAAGGCTCCGGTGGTCGGGTCAAAGCTGTCGTAGACCTTCGCATAGCCGATTCCCGCCGTCCAACGGGTCTCGGTACAGCGGAGCAGTCGTCCCAGCGGATCCACGGGACTGGCCCACGCCCACGTGAGCCGGAACGGAAGGCCTTCGTGCGAGATGTCCCACGCGGGAGAGTCGGCGTACATCCAGCCGCGGCGTTGACCAGCATCGGCACCCTGCACGTTGGGCAGCAGGGTGAACCCGAGCAGCGCAAGGGCGAGGGCAAGAGCCCGAGTCAGAGCCGCACGACGGCGGGAGCGGCGGAGTGTCATGCCGCCACCATATGGATTCCGTCACGGGCGCAAGCCGCGCGCCATCGTCGTCCCCAGCGCCACCGCAAGGAGGCAGAGCACGAGGGTCCCGGCTGCGTACACCGTCGCTCGAAGCTCATGTCCGCCTCGGGCCAGGAGCAGGGTTTGCAGGGCGTAGGCCGAGTAGGTCGTGAAGCCGCCGAGGACGCCGACCACGAGGAAATCCCCCGCCCACTGCGCCCCGGGGGCGCGTCCGACTCCGGCAAGAAGGGTCGCCGCAAATCCGATGGCCCACGAACCGGTGAGGTTGACGGCGAGCGTACCCCACGGGAACACGCTCCCGGCCTTGGCCGTCACCCACCCGTTCAGGGCGTGTCGGGCCACGCCGCCAAGGCCGCTGCCAACGAAAATCCAAATCAGGCGTTCCATGAGTCCGGCCGGTACCCGGCATACCGCCGGGATCGACCGGCCGCCAGCCACAACCGGAGACGCGGGAAAGGCAAACCCGGAATCGGGAGCCCCTGCGGCGATCTGGAAGTCGGCGCTTGCCCCCGACTCCGGCGGCGGAAATCTCCTTAGCGGCCTCCCCGCGCATGCTTCCCCGCCCCACTCCGTTCGTTTGGGTGATCCTGTTCCTTTCGGTGCTCCCGTACAGTGCCGCCCGGCTCAGCGCCACCGCCGTGCCGGACGCGCCGCTGCCGTTCGGCGCGCCCTCTTCCCCCCTCAAGCCCTCCGCGGATCGGTCCGCGGACATGGTGCGCGGGCTCCACTCAGCCCTCGACGAACTCACCCGGAACGTCACCGCAGAGCGCGGGAGTCGCTGGTTCCGCGACTGGTCCGACGCGGCGGCGCACCAGCGCTCCGTCGAACCGCAGCGCATGCAACTCCGGCAGGTGCTGGGCGCCATCGACCCGTTGCCCGCCGACCCGGACGTCCAATTGCTCGCCTCGCCGGAGGTCCCGTCCCTGCTGGCGGCGAGCGCCGCAGGAGACGTGCACGCGGTCCGCTGGACCGCCTTCGAGGGAGTGTCCGGGGAGGGCCTGTGGCTGACTCCCCAGTCGCAGCCCGTCCGCGCCCGCGTCGTGCTGATTCCCGACGCCGACCAACGGCCGGAGTCGCTCGCCGGATTGGACGACACGCTCGAACCGGAGGCCCAAGTGGGTCGCCGGCTCCTCGCGGCAGGTTGCGAGGTGCTGATTGTGACGCTTCTCAGCCGGGAATCCACGCTGTCCGGGGTCGAGGGTATCGCGCTCACCGACCAGAGCCACCGTGAGTGGGCGTGGCGTCCGCTGTTCGAGGCGGGACGCTCGCTGGTCGGCGTGGAAGTCCGCAAGGTCGAGGCCGCACTGGCTTGGTTGCGGTCCCGCAGCCCCGCAGGGGCAGCGATCGGCGTTGCCGGCTACGGCGAGGGCGGACTCGTCGCGCTGCACACGGCGGCGCTCCATCCCGACCTCGCCGCGGTCTGGGTCGGGGGATATTTCCAGGCCCGCGACGCGCTTTGGACCGAGCCCATCGAGCGCAACCTCCACGGCTTTCTGCGGACGTTCGGTGACGCGGAGTTGGCGACGCTGGCGTTGCCGGCGCGGGTGATCATCGACCCGGCACCGGGCCCGGCATGGGCGGTCGCCGCCGCCGCGCCCAACGGTCGCCGCCGCGCGGCCGCACCCGGGCGCATCCTTCCGGCGACAGTCGATGCCGTCACCGCCGAATTTCGGCGCGCCGTTGATCTGGTCACACCCCCTGGCGGACGTCCGCTGCCCGGACTCGAACTCGCGGCGCCCGCTCCCGGCCTCCGCCCACCGTGGGGCGCGGGCGAGGGCCCGGAACGCTTTCTCCGTGCGCTCGGCCTCAACCCCGATGCCGCCGCCGACACCACGTGGCGCGTGGCGCGGATCCCGGACTCCGCCGCGCGGCAGGCGCGCGCGCTGGCGGAGCTGCTGGCCTACGTGGACCGTTTGGAGCGACGCTCGGAGTTCGACCGGGCCCGGCTGAATCAACGACCAACGGGAACGACGATGACCGACTGGAATCAGGCCTCGGAAGGGCTGCGCCAACGCTTCTGGAACGATCACATCGGCCGCCTGCCTGATCCCTCGGTGCCCCCGAATCCCCACAGCCGCTTCCTGAGCCGCGGGCGCGGCTACGGCATGTGGGAAGTCACCCTCGATGTCTGGCCGGGCGTCTTCGCTTGGGGCACGCTGCTCGTGCCCGACGGCATCGCGCCGGGTGAGCGCCGCCCCGTCGTGGTCTGCCAGCACGGCTTGGAGGGCTCGCCTGCCGTGGCGTTGGAGAACGACGAGACCACCCGCGACTGGCGGGTGTATCGGGCCTTCCCCCGCACCCTGGCGGAGGGTGGCTTTGTCTGCTGGGTGCCGCACAACCCCTACCGGGGCGCGACGGAATTCCGACAGCTTCAGCGCAAGGCGAATCCCCTCGGACTGACCCTGTTCTCGTTCATCGTCGGCCAGCACCAGCAGCACCTGCGCTGGCTCGGCTCGCTGCCGTTCGTCGATCCGGACCGCATCGGTTTCTATGGCATTTCCTACGGCGGCCTCAGCGCGCTTCGCGTTCCGGCCATCCTTCCGCAGTACGCTGTTTCGGTGTGCTCGGGCGCCTTCAACACCTGGTCGTGGAAGATCATGACCCGGGAGTTCAAGGGCAGCTACGTCTTCACCCACGAGTACGAGCAATTCTCGTTCAACCTCGCCCCGAGCTTCGGCAACGCCGACCTCGCGGCGCTGATCGCGCCACGGCCCTTCATGGTCGAGCGCGGACATCAGGATCCGGTCAGCATCGACGAAAAGGTGGCGCAGGAGTACGCCAAGGTGGCGCGGCTCTATTCCGACCTTGGCATCCCGGGCCGCACGGAGATCGAGTACTTCGTCGGCCCGCACGAAATCCACGGCGTCGGTTCGGTGGCGTTCCTCCACCGCCATCTCCGCTGGCCGGAGCCGGCCCCCTCCAGTTCCCGATGAGCCCGCGCATCGTCTCACTGGAGTGCTTCGTCGCCGCCTACCCGGTGGTCGGTGACTTCCGATACCTGGCGCCGAAGGACGGCAAGCCGATCCCGCGCAACACCGTGGTGGTGGCCCTCCGCGACGACGCGGGCGGACTAGGCTGGGGACAGGCCGTGCCCTCGCCAACGTGGAGCTACGAGACGATCGAGACGGTGCAGACCACGTTGGAGCGTCACCTGGCTCCGGCGCTCGTTGGCCTCCCGGTCGACGACACTGCATCGGTCTGGCGGGCGATGAACCGCGTCATCGCACCCGGATTCTCGACAGGACAGCCCATTGCCAAGGCCGGCGTGGACCTTGCCCTCTTCGATCTGCAGGGACATCGGAGCAACCTCGCGCCTGCGACACGCTGGGAACGGAAAGCGGGTGGCCCGGTGACCCTCAGCTGGACCGTGGACGCGTCGACGGAGGGCGAGGTGGACACCGTGGTGGCGGCGGCGAGCGCTCGTGGCTTCCGGAATTTCAACGTGAAGATTGGCCGCGATGCCGGTGCGGACCTCGCGATCTGCCGGCGACTGCGGGCGCTCGCGCCATCGGCCTTCATCTGGGCCGATGCGAACGGTGGCTACGACGAAGCCACGGCGCTTCGCGTGGCCCGGGGACTGGCGGACGCCGGGGTGGCCGCCTTCGAGCAACCGCTGCCGGCGAATCGCCTTCCGGGCTACCGCACGCTGCGGAAGTTTGGCGCGCTTCCGATCCTGATGGACGAAGGCGTGATCTCCCTCGCCGACCTCGAGAGCTTCCATCAACTGGAACTCCTCGACGGAGTTGCCATGAAGGTGTCGCGGGTCGGTGGCCTGACGGAGGCGGTTCGCATGGTCGAGTACCTTGAGCGTCACGGTCTCGCCTTCTTTGCCAGCGGCCTGACGGATCCGGACATCGCCTTCGCGGCCTGCCTGCACCTCTTTTCGGTGTTTCGCCTGCCCCACCCCGCCGCGCTGAACGCCCCACAATTCCTCACCGGTTCCCTCCTGGAGAGCCCGCTCCGGATTGAAGGCGATCAAGCTTTTCCGCCGGACGGCCCCGGACTCGGCGTCACGGTGACCCGTCGCGCGCCCGCGTGAGCGGGCAAGCCTGGCCCATGCGCCTTTGGGATTGGCAGTCTTGGGCCGGCGTCTTGACTCACCGTCACGTGCGCCCCGTCTCACCCCTTTCGCCCGGCCCCTTCGCGCTCGCGTGGGCGTTGGGACTGCTCGCCCCCGCCTCGCCTCTGGCTGCGGTCTCGGCGTCAGCGATCGATTTCTCGCGCGACATCCGTCCCATCCTCTCGGAGAACTGCTTTCGCTGCCACGGGCCGGACGAGGCGGCTCGCGAGTCCGGCTTGCGCCTGGACCGGCGCGACGGTGCGACCCAACCCGCGAAGTCGGGATTGCGAGCCATCGCTCCCGAAGATCCGGACGAAAGCGAGATGCTCCTCCGGGTGTTGGATGAACGTGATCCGATGCCCCCGGCCGAGACCGGCAAGCGCCTGACACCGTTGGAGGTCGATCGGCTGCGCGCGTGGATCAGGGCCGGCGCGCCCTACGACCAGCACTGGTCCTTCCGCCCCATCGTGGCCCCGGTGCCTCCCGCCGGACACCCGGCCGCGTCGGTTCGCAACCCCGTCGACTCCTTCATCCTGGCCCGACTCGACGCCGAGGGACTCGCGCCGGCGCCCGAGGCCGACCGTACCACCCTCCTGCGCCGGGTCACCTTCGATCTCACGGGCCTGCCCCCGTCACCCGCCGAGTACGACGCCTTTCTTCGCGATTCCCATCCGGACGCGTACGAGCGGGTGGTCGACCGACTGCTCGCTTCGCCGGCCTTTGGCGAGCGCATGGCGACGGACTGGCTCGACGTGGCGCGCTACGCCGATTCGAACGGGTTCTTCCGCGACAACACCCGACAGATCTGGCTGTGGCGCGACTGGGTCGTCGATGCCTTTAACCACAACCAGCCTTTCGACGCCTTCACCGTCGAGCAACTTGCCGGCGACCTCCTGCCTTCGCCGACCGTCGCCCAGCGCATCGCCACCGGCTTCAATCGAAACCACATGGTCACCGGGGAAACCGGGGTGATCGACGAGGAGTACCGCGTCGAATACGTCGCGGACCGGTTGGAGACCACCGGGAATGTCTGGCTTGGGCTCACGCTGGGCTGCGCACGCTGCCACGATCACAAGTACGATCCTCTCTCGCAGCGCGAATACTACCAGCTTTTCGCCTTCTTCAACACCGGCGTTGAGAAGGGGCTGGTGAATCCCGACGATCCTCCTCCGGTGCTGGAGGTGCCGGATGCAGTGCAGCAGCGGGCGCTGGCGGACTTGGCCGACCGCGAGCGTCGCGCGGACTCCGCGCTTGAGACCGCTTTGGCTGCCGATGAGGCCCGGCGACGCGGGTGGGAAACGAGGCTGCGGGTGCGTCTCCCGGGCCCGACCTCTGCCGCGCTGGCGCATGAGTCGGCCGAACCTCCAGCGGACGGCGGGTCCGTCGCTCCCGGGGCGGCGCGCCTGGTCGGACCGCGGCGGCACGAGTCAGGAGTGGTCGGCGACGCTCTGGCTCTCGACGGCCCGCAGCACCTGGAGTTCCCGGCCGATCTCCCGATCCAAGGCGATCGCCCGTGGACGCTCGGCTTTTGGGTCAATCCTGCCGCACCCGGCCTGGGCCTCCTGCGCAAGCGGGACGGCGAGCGTGGACTCGACGTCCGTTGGAGCCGGGGACGACTGGAGGTCAGCCTCGTTCACGCGAAGCGGGACGACGCCTTGGAGGTCGCGGCAACGGTTGCCCTGCCTCGCTCCGAGTGGAGCCACGTGGTGGTCGCCTATGACGGCCACCGCCGGGCTGCCGGTATGAAGCTGTTCGTCAACGGCCAGACTCTGCTGACCGAGATCCGGCGGGACACGCTCCACGGTGCGGCTGACACCACCGTCCCGCTTGAGTTCGGGGTCGCTGGCTCTGGCGTGCGCTTCTACGGACTGATGGACGAGGTCCGCGTGCTGCCGGTCGCGCTGGCCGGGACCGACGTGCGCTCGTGGTACTGGTCGGAGCGACTCGCACGGGTGCTGGCGACGGCGGACGAACAGCGGGATGCCCGCCAGCGCGCTTGGGCGCGGCAGGGATTCATCGAGGAGGCTGGAGCTCCGGCGCAGCGCGTCGGATGGGACGACCTGCGCTCGATCCACACGGAGCAGGCAGCGCTCCGGGCCGCGATTCCCCGCACGCTGGTCATGGCGGAGACTACGCCGGCACGGCGGACGCATGTCTTGCAGCGCGGCGCCTATGACCAGCCTGCGGAGCCGGTCTCGCCCGGCGTCCCGGGAGTCCTGCCGCCGCTTCCGGCTGGGGAACCGCCGAATCGCCTCACGCTCGCCCGCTGGCTGGTCCGCCCCGACCACCCGCTCACCGCGCGCGTGACGGTGAACCGCTTCTGGCTGCAGGTTTTCGGGGAGGCATTGGTGGATACGATCGGGGATTTCGGATCGCAGGGCAGCCTGCCGAGCCATCCCGAGTTGCTGGACTGGCTGGCTCGTCACTTCATCGATTCGGGATGGAACACCAAGGAGCTTCTGCGCCTCCTCGTCACGAGCGCGACGTACCGGCAGTCCTCCGTTCCCACGCCCGCGACGCTGCAGCGAGATCCCGCGAACCGGCTCCTCGCCCGCGGCCCACGCTTCCGACTGAGCGCGGAAATGCTCCGCGATCAGGCCCTCGCGGTGTCCGGCCTCCTCGTCACTCGACGCGGCGGCCCGCCGGTGCGCCCGCCGCAGCCGCCGGGCATCTGGGAGGCCGTTTCCTACAACGGCGAACTGACGTACGAGTCCGATCGGGGCGAGGGTCGCTGGCGCCGCAGTCTTTACTCATACTGGAAGCGCGCCGCGCCGCCTCCGTCACTCCAAACCTTCGATTCTCCGACGCGGGAGACCTGCACGCTGCGTCGCCCGCGCACGAATACGCCGCAGCAGGCGCTGGCGCTCCTCAACGACGAGACGCAGGTCGAGGCAGCCCGTACCCTCGCGGCGCGGGTGCTGGACGACGAGGCGGCCCTAGACTCCCGGCTCCGCTCTCTCTTTGCGCGCGCCACCGGTCGCTGGCCCGAGGATCCGGAGCGGGCCGCGTTGCAGGGGTTGCTCGATCGCCAACGCGCACGCTTCGCCGCCGACCTCGCCGCCGCCCGCACCCTTGTGGACATCGGTGAGTCGCCCCGCGGGCGCGATCGCGCGCCGGATGAACTCGCTGCCTGGACACTGGTCGCGCAGACTGTCCTCAACCTCGACGAAGTCATCACCCGCCGGTGACCCGGTTACACCCCTTCCACGCCGCCATGTCCCGCCTCGACCTGCGTCACCCGCCACCGGCCGACCTGCGCCTCTCGCGCCGGCAGTTCTTCGGGCGCACCGCGTCCGGCATCGGAGCGGCGGCGCTGGCCTCGCTCCTTCCCCGGTCCGCCAGCGCTGCCGCGGACCCGCGGTTGAACGCCGCCGCGCGGCTCGCCCCGCGGGCCCGCCGCATCATTTACCTGTTCATGCATGGCGGTCCGTCGCAGATGGACCTTTTCGACCACAAGCCCGAACTCGCGCGGTTCCGTGGGCAAGAACTGCCCGACTCCGTGCGCGGCGGACAGCGGCTCACCGGGATGACCAGTGGCCAGAAGACCCTGCCCGTGACACCGTCGCTTTTCCGCTTCTCCCGTCATGGGCAGTCGGGGGCGTGGGTGAGCGAACTCCTGCCCCATACCGCGGGCATCGTCGATGAACTCTGCTTCATCCGCTCGATGCACACCGAGGCGATCAACCACGATCCTGCAGTCACCCTGATGCAGACCGGGCACCCGCAGCCGGGCCGTCCCAGCTTCGGCTCATGGGTGAGCTACGGCCTCGGCAGCGCGAATCGCGAACTCCCGTGCTTCGTCGTGCTCGTCTCCCGCGGGAGTGCGGCGCGACCAGCCGATCCTCTTTCGGCGCGCCTCTGGGGCTCCGCCTTCCTTCCCTCGGACCATCAGGGCGTGAATTTCCGCGCCGACGGGGATCCCGTGCTCTTTCTCAGCAACCCCCGGGGAGTGAGCGCCGCGGGACGGCGGGACCAGTTGGACACCCTCGCTGAACTCAACCAGCAGCATCAGGCCCGGCACCTCGACCCGGAGATTGAGGCGCGCATCGCGCAGTACGAACTCGCCTACCGCATGCAAAGCTCGGTGCCCGGCCTGCTGGACTTCGGCAGCGAAGCCGCTTCCACGTTCGAGGCGTACGGACCGCAGTCGCGGATTCCGGGCACCTTCGCCGCGAATTGTCTCCTCGCCCGACGCCTCGCCGAGCGCGACGTGCGCTTCATCCAGCTTTACCATCGCGGCTGGGACCAGCACCAGAATCTGCCCGGCGATCTACGGCTGCAATGCGGTGACGTCGACCAGCCGGCGGCCGCGCTCGTACGCGATCTCCGACAGCGCGGACTGCTCGACGATACACTTGTCGTCTGGGGCGGGGAGTTTGGGCGCACGACCTACAGTCAGGGCCGGCTGGAGAACGACAACTACGGGCGAGACCACCACGGACGCTGCTTCACCGTCTGGCTGGCCGGCGGCGGCATCCGCCCCGGACTCACGCACGGCGAGACGGATGAATTCGGCTACAACGTGACCCGGGACCCTGTGCACGTTCACGACCTGAACGCGACGCTGCTGCACCAACTCGGCATCGAACACACGCGACTCACGTTTCGCTTTCAAGGCCGCGACTACCGGTTGACGGATGTGCACGGCAATGTCGTGCGTCCGCTCCTCGCCTGAACCGAATTTCCTCCTTCCCCGTGTCCTTCCCGTCCTTCCGAGTCGCATTGGTCGCCGTAGTCATCGGCGGGGTCGCCCCGCTGCCCCAAGAGGGGCTCCTGGCTGCCTCCGCCGCGGCAGTGCCGACGCCGGCTCACCCGCCAACGACGGCGCCCTCCGGAACACCCTCGCCCTACGCGCCTGAGCTCGAACCCTTCGTGCGCGCGTTCAAACCCGGCGGGCAGGACTTCGCCGGGCAGGGAGCGCCGCTGCCGCCCGAGGAGGCGCGCCGCCGCCTCGTCGTCCGCGAAGGATACACCGTCGATCTCGTGGCCAGCGAACCGGCGGTACGCCAGCCGCTCGACCTTCACTTCGACGAGCGGGGTCGGCTCTGGGTTGTGCAGTACCTGCAGTACCCGTTCCCCGCTGGTTCGACGATCTCCAGCTACGATCAGTACCTGCGCGCCCGCTACGACACCCTGCCCGCCCCGCCACCGCACCATGCGCGCGGCGCTGACCGCGTGACTATTCTGGAGGACCGCGACGGCGACGGACGTTTCGAGGGCGTTCGAACGTTCCTCGAAGGGATGAACCTGACGACGAGTGTTCTGCCGGATCACGAGGGCGTCTGGGTCCTGCAGTCTCCCTACCTCGTGTTCTACCCCGACCGGAACCACGACGACGTGCCTGACGGTGATCCCGAACTGCACCTCTCGGGCTTCGGGATCGAGGACACCCATTCGCTCGCGTCCAACCTGCACTGGGGTCCCGACGGTTGGATCTACGGATCGACGGGCAGCACGACAACGCTGGACATCCAAGGCACCTACCTGCGCGGTCAGGGCATCTGGCGCTACCACCCCACGCGCCGGGTCTTCGAAGTCTTTGCCGAAGGCGGCGGGAACACCTTCAGCATGGAATTCGACGGCGAGGGCCGCGCCTTCTCCGGGACAAACAGCGGCGCCACCCGCGGACTGCACTACGCCCAGGGAGCAACCTACGTGAAGGGCTGGACCAAGCACGGTCCCGCGATGAATCCGTTTCTCTTTGGTTTCCTCGAACACATGGACCACGAGGGTTACACCCAACGCTTCCCGCAGACGTTCCTTCTCTACGAAGGCGGGGCGATGCCCGAACTCGAGGGCCGCATCATCGTTGGCATGGCTCTGACCAACCGCGTGCAGGTGAGCGACGTGTTCCGCCAGACCTCCACGTTCCGCACCGTCGACGTGGCGCCGTTGGTTACGACCGACGACCGCACCTTCCGCCCCGTGGACATTGAGCAGGGGCCGGATGGTGCGATCTACCTCGCAGACTGGACGGACCTGCGGCTGAGCCACCTCAATCCGGCTGACACGTGGGACAAGTCGAACGGCCGCATCTATCGGATTGCGCCGACGTCGTTCCAGCGTCCGGTCATTCCGAACCTCCGCACCTCCAGCGTCGACGCGCTGTTGGCGATGCTCAGCGACGCCAACCGCGAGCGCCGGGAGCAGGTGCGCCGGGAACTCGCGGTGCGCACGGCGCCCGGATTGACGGAGACGCTGCGCCAACGCCTGCAGTCCCCGACGGCGGAAAGCCTTGAGGCACTTTGGATCCTGAACCTGCGCGGTGATCTTTCGGAACGCGACCTCGCGAGCCAACTCGGGCACCCGCGTCCGTCCGTCCGGCGTTGGGCGGCCCGATTGCTGGGCGACCGCAATGGCGTGGAGGAAGCCACTGCCCGCTCCTTGGCTCAACTCGCCGGGCGGGAGACCGATCCGGAGGTCCGCAGCCAACTGGCTTCGACCGCCCGGCGCCTCGCGCCCGCGCACGCGCTCGGTCTCGTCCGCGCGCTGCTCGGCCGCCCGGAGGACGCGTCGGATCGGCACCTTCCGCTCTTGCTCTGGTGGGCCGTCGAGGCCCAGGCCGAGCGGGGACGCGAGGAGTTGCTGCAACTGGTGCAAGACCCGGCGGTCTGGTCGAGCCCGCTGTTTCGCGATGAACTCGCTCCGAGGATCGGTCGCCGCTTCAGCGCCGATCAGGGGCCGCGGCGCACGGTCACGCTGGAGCAGGGCTCTTACTCTGAGTGGATCATTGAACGCGCGGGGGATCACTTTCACCGCAACCTCGACTACTGCGCCCGTCTCCTGGATGCCGCTCCGTCTCCGACTGCGGCCGCGTGCCTGCTGGAGGGAATGTCCCTCGGCTTCACCGGTGCTCCCTTCCCGCAGGCTCCCGAGACCTTCCGTCGCGCGCTCGCGCGCCGCGGAGGCGCTCTGGGCGATGCGCCGGCGCTGATCGCGCTGCGCAGCCGCATCGGCGACGCGGAGGCGCAGGCAGAGGCGGTGAGGCGCCTTGCCTCCGCCAGCCTGAGTGCCGAGGAACGCCTGGGGTGGCTCGCCGTCGTGCGGGATACCACGCCCCCGGGCGCGCTGTCACAACTCGAGTCCTTTCTCGGCGCTCCGCTGCCGGAACCGACGCTGCTGGCGACGCTGGATGCGCTGGCGGCCTACGGCAATCCCGCCTCGGCCCGTCGCGTTCTGCAGCTACATCCCTCCCTGCCCCCGCGCCTGCAGGCGCGCGCCCAGACTCTCCTCTGCTCGACGCCGGCGTGGTCCGTGGAACTGGTGCGTGCGATCGGGGCCGGCACCTTCGATGCGGACCAACTCGCCTCGGACGCCCGCGCCGCGCTGCGGCGGCAGACCGACCCCACGGTCGTCGCGTGGATGCAACGTGGCGCCGACCAAGCCGTCCCGCGCGACCCGGCGCGACGCGCCGCGCAGCAGGCGTTCGAGACCGGGCGCGTCGCGTTCAATTTGAGCTGCGCACCCTGCCATCAAGAGTCAGGGGAGGGCCGGGCCGGACTGGCGCCGCCGCTGCTGGGCTCGCGCTGGGTCAAGGGCGCGGATGCCGGGCTCATTCGCATCGCCCTGCACGGGAAGGAAAACCCGGGGAAGGGCCTCGTCATGCCACCCTGGCGACACCTCGAAGACAGCCAGATCGCGGCGATCCTCACCTACGTCAAGCGGGAGTTTGGAAACCGGGATGCGGTGGTGGACGCCGGAGCCGTCGGGGCGATTCGCGCCGCTTCAGCCACCCGCGAGCGGGCCTGGACCGACGCGGAACTCGAAACGGCGACGGAGGTCCCGGCCGCCGCGGGGCGTTGACCGCCGGCGTTCGACGCCGCCGCGAGCGCTGCGGACGAGCTCCGGAGCGCCGGAGGGGAAAAAGAGTCACCCCGCCTGTGCCGTATGCCCAAAGGCTCGGGACCTTTTTAAGCTAAGGTGGGGGCCACCAGGCGGCTTATTGCTTTCCGATGGGCGGCCGAGCAGCCGCCGCCGGTTTCGCGGCTCCCGTATCGATTCAAAGGCAAAGAGCAGTGATTGAAGACACCTCGAACACTGCAGGGTGACTTGAAGATCGTAGGCGAATCGCAGTCGCCGTCAAATGCCTTCCTCGAATCGTCGGTCCACGACGTCGGGCGTGCGCCGTCAGAGGACGTGCTCCGGCGGACGCGGCGGTCGGATCCAGCCCCGAATGGCCCACAGCAGGTACATGCTGGTTGCAAGGAGTCCGAGTGATTCGCTGAAGCGCGCGACCGCGAGGGTCCAGACCACACCGACCGCACCAATGACGATGCACTCCGTCGAGCGCCGGACTCCGACCCGCCACTGGGTGCCGGCGAGGCAGAGCAGAAGAAGCGCACCACACGCGAGGGAGGCCGTCGTGCCGCGCGGGCTGGATCCGGGAGTCAACCAGACGAGCGAGGCGAGGAGCAGCTGATTGAAGAGCAGCAGTGCGACCGCGAGGGCCACGCCGAGAGCGGCATTGGCCGGAAAGTTGCCCTCGGCGTCGCGAGGTACGCGGACGGAGAGCGCGCAGCCGGAGCAGCAAAAGATGTCGCGGGGGGCCGCGCCAGGGGCGACTCCCGACGAGGCGCAACGTCGGCAGCGCGGTCGCGTGACCGACTCCGCGACGCTGTGGGCTGGCGGGGTCTCACCCCTCGAGGATGGAGGCATCGAGGTGCTGGATGATGAGTTCCTGGAGCGTCGCGAGGAACAGGTAGCACATGAACGCCCGGCGGGCTGGTTCCTCGAGCGAGTCGACCTCAAGATCGCCGCTCTCAAGGACTTCCTCGCTCAACGCGGTCAAGAAGCGCTCGCGGAGTCGGAGACGGAGCGCAGCGCTCGCCCGCAGCACGGGTTCGGCATTGCCGGCGTCGAAGCCGATGACGCCGGACTCCTCGAACTCGTCGTCGAACAGGCCGAGGAGCACCGCGATAGCGTCGTTCTGCGATCCGAGGAGTTCATCAAGCCACGTCTCCCGGAGATCCGGCTCGATGTCGCCGAGGGTGTTGGCGGCGGCCAGACCATCGGACAATGACGCCGCGGCCTCACGCATCACCGCGAGGAGCGGCGTCACGGCCTCGAGGCTGAGCCGGATTTCAACGCGCTTCATCGGATTCAAGGATCACCGTCAGGTGCCATTGCTGGAGGGCGAACGCGTAGTGCTCGGCCCGCTCGCGGGTGCCGCTCCACACCACGGAGCGTCCCTGCTCGTGCACTTCAAGCATGTGACGGCGAGCCTGCGCCTCGGCGAAGCCGAGCACTTTCTTGAAGACCAGCACGACGTAGGACATGAGGTTCACGGGGTCGTTCAGGACCACCACGTGCCAGCGCGGTTCCAGCGCCGTGGCGGTGGACGACGCCGGCTCCGGGGATCCTTGTTCGTGCTCAGCCATCGCGTCTTTGCCTCGTCGGCCTCCGCGGGCTCAGGTGCCACCGGCCAGCCCAGCGATTGCGGCGGCGAGTTGGGCCTCGGCTTCAGCGAGGGGCACCTTGGTGACGTCCCGCCCGCGCCGCGCCTTGAGCTCGACCACGCCCTCCTTGAGTCCCTTGCCCCCAATGGTGATGCGCAACGGGATGCCGATGAGGTCGGCGTCCTTGAACTTGACGCCCGGGCGTTCCACCCGGTCATCGATGAGCACGTCGGCACCCGCGCGCTCGGCTGCGGCAGCCAGGCGTCGGGCGAGGTCGGCCGCCTCCGCCACCTGCGGATCGAGCAGGCAGATCAGAACCTGGAACGGCGCGACCGGCCACGGCCACACGATGCCGTCCGCGTCGTGACTTTGCTCGATGACGGCCTGCAACGTGCGGCTGATGCCGATTCCGTAACAGCCCATCACCATGGGGTGGGACTGCTTCTGATCGTCGGTGTAGACGGCGCCGAACTTCTCGGAGTACTTGGTGCCGAGCTTGAAGATGTGGCCCACCTCGATTCCGCGGCGGCTCTTGAGTGGGTTTCCGGAGCGCGGACACGGCTCGCCGGCGCGCACGCGGCGGAAGTCGCCGAAGCGGGTGCTGGCAAGGTCGCGGCTGACGTTCACGTTCCGCAGGTGAAAGCCATCGCGGTTGGCCCCGGTAGTCCCGTTGCCGATCAGGCGAATGGCATGATCCGCGAAGATGCCGGCCAGGGCGGAGGGCTGGGCCACGGTGCTGCGGACGGCCCCGAGGCTTCCGGGTTTGGCACCCATGACGGCGACAATCTCATCGGCGGTGGCGGGGCGGAAGAGGCCAAAGCCGAGTTGCCCCAGCTTCGCCTCCTCGAGTTCATCGCAACCCCGCAGGATGACGAGGAACGGGCTGCCGTCGCCGATGTAGACGAGCGTCTTGAACTGCTGGTCCGCCGGGACCCCGTACGGGGCGGCCTCGAGGGCAGCGATGGTGACCACGCCCGGGGTGGCGAGTTCCGTGACCTCGCCCGTGGGGGCGGCGTCAGGAAGATCCTCTGGAACGAGCCGACTGGTGGCCTTCTCGCGGTTGGCGGCGTAGCCGCTTTCCTCGCAGTAGATGATGTCGTCGTCGCCCACTTCAGCCGGCACCATGAACTCATGGGAGTAGCTGCCGCCCATCACCCCGGTGTCGGCCTCGACGGCGATGGCAAGGGTGCCGATGCGGCGGAAAAACCGCTCGTAGGCGGTCTTCATCGCGAAATAGCTCTTCACCGCGCCCTCGTCGTTCGTGTCAAACGAGTAGGCGTCCATCATTACGAACTCGCGGGCCCGCATCAGGCCGTAGCGCGGGCGGATCTCGTTCCGGAACTTGGTGGCGATCTGATAGAAGTTCTTGGGAAGGTCCCGGTAGCTGGTGATTTCCGTCTTCACCAGCGGGGTGATGATCTCCTCGTGGGTCGGACCGAGCACAAACTGCGGATCGCGGGGCGCGCGCTGTCCGTCCCCGGCGCTGTCGGCGCGGAACATGATCTCGCGGGCGGCCGCCCAGCGCGGCCCCTGCTGCCAGTTCTCGACCGGGTGCACGTGGGGCATCCAGAGCTCGATCCCACCGCCGGCGTTGATTTCCTGGCGGCAGATCTCGGTGAGCTTCTGCATCACCCTCAGCCCGAGCGGCAGGTAGGTGTACAAACCCCCGCTCAGCTTGCGCACCAAGCCAGCGCGCACCAGCAGCTTGTGCGACGCAATCTCCGCGTCGGCGGGGCTTTCCTTGAGGGTCGGGATGAAGAACTGGGACCAGAGGGTCATGGGAACACGTCATGCAATCCGGGGTTCGGCGGGCGGCAACCGTATTTCCGCAGGGCGGGATTGCCCCGGGCGACCCGGGGCGCTTGCCTCGGGGCGATGTCCTCACCCGCCGCCCGGCGACCCTGGCCCATGAAGTGGGTCGTGGTCGCGATCGTCGCGATCCTCGTCCCCTACACCGTGATCACCGTGCTCTACCGCAAGGAGGCGCGGCCGTTCGAGCCGTACCAGGACATGAAGCGGCAGGCCAACGTCCACCGGCTGCTCAAGGCAGGGTTTCATCGGTACGCGGTCACTGCGGAGCGACCGGCGGATGGAAACGGTCCCGGGCCAACCGGACGACGCATGGCGACACAGGCTGCGCCCGGCGGTCTCCCCGCCGCCCTCGCGGAGGCTCTCATCGAGGTGCCGCTGCTGCCATCGACGGTCCGGCAACTCGCCGCCCCTGCCGCCCTGCGCGTCGGCGAACCGCTGAGCATCACGCTGGTCGCGGGCCTTCCCGATCACAAAGAAAGTCTGGGCGAGGCGTACCTCTACGCGCGGGAACGGGACTTGGTGCTCGTGGTGGGCTTTGACTCCCTGCCCGGCACGTTGGAGTCGCGGGCCCGCGACGTGGCGGTGCGGGCACGGATTCCGACCGATCAACTCAAGCCCGGCACCTACCGGTTCACGGTGATCGGATCGGGGCAGTCGCAGTCCGGCACGCTCACCCTCGATCCCTGACGGGAACGCGGACTCGTCACCGTTCGGCATCCCTGACTCACTTCCGACGACGCCTCATGGCTGAGCCTTCCGCCACCGACCCGCACGACCCGTACCTCGCGCTCCGGATCCCGACCTACCGCAATTACATGGTCGGGAGCTTTCTCGCGCTGTTCGGTCGGCAGGCGGCATTGATCGCGGTCACGTGGGAGATTTATCAATGGACCGGGTCGGCGACGGCGCTGGGACTCGTGGGCCTGATCAACGTGATCCCGCTGCTGGCGCTGTCGCTGAAGGCGGGGGCGTTGGCGGACCATGCGGATCGTCGGCTCATCATCCGCGATGCGCAGGCGGTGCTGGTCGTCCTCTCGCTCGCGCTGGCGGCCCTGTCGCTGGGCCGACAGTACGTTCCGGACTGGGCGGTGCTGCGCTGGGCGAACGCCGGCCTCCACCAACTGGCGCTGGTCTTTGAGCGGCAGGTGGATCCGGGCACGCTGCGCTTCGATGAACCCGCGCTGCCGCTCATGCTTGTGCTGCTGCTCGTGATGGCGTCGATCCGCATTCTGGCGTGGCCGGCGCGCTCGACGATCATCCCCCTCCTGCTTCCACCGCACGCGCTGGGAAACGCGATCACGTGGAATTCCTCGGCGTTCGAGATCGCGACGGTGGCGGGTCCGGCGATCGGCGGATTCATCGTGGCCGGACTCGGATTCCCCGCGGTTTATCTGCTGGACGCCGCCCTGGGGGTGGTCTTCTGCGTCCTGCTCGCCCGGGTGCGTTACCTTCAGCCGCCCCAACCCGCGGCCCGTCCGCGGTCGTGGCGGGCGCTGCTGGCCGGCGCGGAATTCATCTGGCGGCGAAGGCTCATTTTGGCGGCGAGCACGCTCGACCTCTTCGCCACCCTGCTTGGCGGCGCGGTGGCGATTCTGCCGGTTTACGCGGACCGCATCCTCCACGTTGGCCCGATCGGCCTCGGCTGGCTGCGCGCCGCTCCCAGCATCGGCGCCTTCCTGACGGCGCTCTGGATCGCACACCGCCCTCCCATGCAGCGCCCGGGCCGGGAACTCCTCTGGGCCGTGGCGGGCTTCGGCGCCGCGATCGTGGTCTTCGGGCTGTCGAAATGGTTCTGGCTCTCGTTCATCGCGCTCCTGCTCACCGGCGTCTTCGACAACATCAGCGTGGCGGTGCGCCAGACCATGATTCAACTGCTCACGCCGGATGAGCTCCGGGGACGGGTCACGGGGGTGAATCAAATCTTCATCGGTTCCTCGAATGAGATCGGGGCGATGCGTGCCGGGCTGGTGGCCGCGCTCTTTGGTCCGATCGCGGCGGTGGTCTCGGGAGGCGTCGGCACGCTGCTGGTGGTGCTCGTGGTGGCGCGGGCGGTGCCCACGCTGCCCAAACTGCCGCCGCTGCACACGCTGAAGCCGGAACCCTAGCAGGCACGATGCGAAGAACTTGGCCGTGACGGCACCGATCGACGTGCGCCGCGCTGATTTCAGGTCTTGCGGGCGTCCCAGGAATGCTGCAACGTCTTCCCTCTCTGGTTGCGGCGCGGTAGCCAAGTGGTAAGGCCGAGCTCTGCAAAAGCTCTATGCGCCGGTTCAATTCCGGCCCGCGCCTCCAGTCTGGGTCCCTAGCCCGTCGCCCCGGTCGGACTTACCCGCGGTTTCGGGGGTCTACACCAAAGATTGGGCGACGAACGGCCGATTGAGCCCTTCTCTCGTCTGCCCTCTGACCGTTCGTCCGTCGTCCTTGCTCAGGCGCAAACTCGGAGTGACGCGACGCTTTATCCGGTGGCCATGGGCTTGCCAAAACGGCCATCGCGCCGACCTATTAGCGTCGCGCGCTCGCCCCCCCTTCGCATGGGCGCGCTCCGGAGCCCGCGTCCCTTCATGCCAGACCCGCTCATTCCTTGCGCTCGCCTGCGTCCGTCTCTTCCGGGCGATCCGGTCTCGACCAGCCTCCTTCGGTGGGCCGGGACGATCTTCCTCGCCGTAGTCGCGGTGCCTTCGCTGCTCCCCGGAAAAGACCCGGCGATGGAGTTTCGCGCGGACATTCAGCCGATCCTGCAGACGTACTGTCTGACCTGCCACTCGACGGAGAAGCAGAAGGGGGAACTCGATCTCGAGCGACTGGACTCGCTGGCGGCGGCAAGGAGTCACCCGAAGATCTGGCAGTCGGTCGTCGACCAATTGGTCCACGAGGAAATGCCGCCGTCGGATCACGATCAGCCAAGTTCAGCGGAGAGGGAGCGCCTTCTCTCTTGGACGCGTAACCTCCTCGATGGCTTGGCGAGGGAGCGTTCCGGCGATCCCGGGCCGGTGGTGCTGCGCCGCCTGTCGAACCCGGAGTACACCTATACCTTGCGGGATCTGACGGGCGTGGCGTCCCTCGATCCGGCGAAGGAGTTCCCGATCGACGGCGCCGCGGGCGAAGGGTTCATGAACACCGGTCAGGCTCTGGTGATGTCGCCTTCGCTGGTGACCAAGTACCTCGACGCCGCGCGGGTGATCGCCTCGCACGCCATGCTGCTGCCCGACGGCATCGGATTTTCCGCCGGGGTGAGCCGCCGCGACCAAACCGAGGGAATCCTCGCCGAGATCCGGGCGCTCTATTCGGAGTTCACGGTTCCGTACAGTGACACCAAGCTGAACCTTCAGGGCGTCAAGGTCGACGGGGGCATGGGCGGAGCCATCCCGCTGGAGAGGTACTTCGCTGCAACGCTGGCGGAACGCGACGCCCTTGCCGCCGGGACGAAGTCGGTGGAGGCGGTGGCGCGGGAACGAAGTCTCAGTCCGCGCTACCTCGCGACGTTGCTCGCGGTCCTGACCTCGCGCGAACCGTCGTTTCTCCTCGACGGCATCCGGGCGCGCTGGCGGACGGCGAAACCCGCGGACGCTGCGGCCTTGGTTGCCGAGGTCGGCGTGTGGCAGCGGGCTCTTTGGAAGTTCAACAGCGTCGGACACATCGGTAAACGGGACGGCCCGAAGTCATGGATGGAGGCCGTTTCCCCTTTGGTGACGACGCAGGAGATTCGTCTGGCCCTTCCACCGGTTGGCGAACGCGGGGAATTGAGCGTCTTTCTCGTGGCCACGGATGCCGGCGACGGCCCGGAGGGCGACGCCGTGGTCTGGTCCCAGCCCCGACTGGTGGCGCCGGGGCGTCCCGATCTGCTGCTCCGGGATGTCCGCTCCGTCGCGCGCCACCTTGAACAACGGCGGAAACTGGTCTTTTCGGAGGTCGCCGGCTGCCTCAACGCCATGGGAGAGGCCGCGGTCCCCGGGGAAACCCGGAACCTATCGACGCTGGCGGCTGTTCACGGCGTGAAGCCGGAGGCGGTGAATCTTTGGTCCGACTATCTGGGAGCTTCCACCACTCCTCGGGTGGGGGCGAGCGACTTGCTCTCGGCGCCGATTCGTCGCCACGGCAACCACGACTTTGTGAACGGATGGGGCGTGGCCGAGGGCCCGTACATCCTCGCCAATCCCTCGGACCAGACCGTGCGCATCCCCGGGACGCTGGCCCCCCGCAGCATCGCGGTCCTGCCGTCCGTGAAGCGACAGGCCGGCGTGGGTTGGAGAAGTCCGGGAGTCGACGTCCTACGGATTGAGGGCATGGTGATTGACGCCTATCACGGATGCGGCAACGGCGTCCGGTGGTCACTGGAGCTTCGCCGGGGCCAGACGCGGCAGGCGCTGGCGTCGGGAAAAGTCAGCGGCGGTCAGGCCAAAGTGGGCCCAATCGACTCCGTCGCGGTCTTGCCCGGCGATCTGCTGTCGCTCCTCATCAGCTCCAACGGCGATCAGGGATGCGATCTCACTGCCCTCGAACTGGTGCTCACGGGCAGCGGGCCGCAGCCACGGACTTGGAATCTGATTGCGGACCTCTGCGACGATCTCGGGGCCGCCAATCCCCGGGCGGATCGCTTTGGGAACGCCGGGGTTTGGCAGTTTTACGCGGAGGCGGATGTGCCTCTGCCGGCTGCGGAGCGCGTCATTCCTGCCGGATCCCTCCTCGCGCAATGGCAGACCGCGCCCGATGCCGCGGAGAAGCAGCGCCTCGCGCAGGCGATCCAAACCCTGCTCACCGGACCCCTGCCGACGGACCGAAACACCCCGGATGCGAAACTGCGCCGGATGCTGGAGGCCTACGGCGGCCCTCTTCTTCCGGCGGATCTCGTCGCGCGCGGGGCTCCGGCTGGCGATCGGACGGATCAAGAACAGTGGGGGCTCGACCCCGGGCGCTTCGGGCGGCCGGTTCCGGGCGGCGGCCCCGTTGATGCGGGCAGCCTCGTCGCGAGCGCTCCCGAGGTGATCGAGATTCGTCTGCCCGCGGCTCTCGCGGAGGGGAGCGAGTTGGTCGTGACGGGCCACTTGGACCCCGAGCGCGGCCGGGAGGGCAGCGCGCAGTTGCAGGTGCTGACCGAGCGTCCCGAATCGGTCGCTGGATTGGTGACGATTCGAGTCAAGGAAGAGACGCGCGCCGGGTCGTGGACGGACGACAACCGCCAGCTCTCCCACTCCAGTCCGGTGCTGGTTCGTGCCGAAAGCCGGACGCAGGCTCGCTTTGTCTCGGGCTTCGAGGAATTCCGGCAAGTGTTCCCCGCCGCATCGTGCTACTCGACCATCGTACCTTATGATGAGGTGGTCACCCTCACCCTCTTCCATCGCGAGGACGAGCCATTGCGGCGGTTGCTGCTGGATGATGCGCGGCGGGCCAAGCTGGACCGGCTTTGGGATCAACTCCGCTTCGTCAGTCAGGACGCCCTGGATCTCGTCGATGTGTTTGAGCAACTGTGGCAGTACGCGACGCAGGATGGCGATCCGAGCGTATTCGTGCCAGCCCGTCAGCCGATCGCGGATCGCGCGGCCGCGTTTCGCCGCCAACTGCGGGCAAGCGAGCCCGCGCACGTCGCCGCCCTCTCTGACATTGCAGAGCGGGCCTACCGGCGCCCGCTCGCCCCGGATGAGCGCCGCGAGCTCGTATCGCTGTACGAACGGCTGCGCACCCAGGAGGTCGCCCACGACGAAGCCCTTCGCCTCGTGTTGGCCCGGATCTTCGTGTCACCCCACTTCCTCTACCGTTTGGAGGTGCCGAGTCACGTGACCGATACAACCCCGGTCAACGACTGGGAATTGGCGACCCGGCTGAGCTACTTCCTGTGGTCCTCCCTGCCCGATGCGCCCCTGCGCGAGGCGGCGGCGGCGGGCCGCCTCCGCGACGATGCCACGCTCTCCGCCCAGGTCAGACGGATGCTCGCCGATGGTAAAGCGCGCCGCCTCGCCACCGAATTTGCCTGCCAGTGGCTGCACATCCGGGACTTTGACACCTTGGACGAGAAGAGTGAGCGGCATTTCCCGTCGTTCGTCGCCCTGCGGACAGCGATGTACGAGGAGTCCATTCGCTTCTTTACGGACCTCTTTCAATCCGACGGCTCAGTCCTTTCCATCCTCGACGCCGACCACAGTTTCCTGAACGAGGCACTGGCCGCGCACTACGGAGTGCCGGGAGTCAGCGGCGAGGAGTATCGCCGCGTGGACGGACTTCAGGCCCATGGCCGCGGTGGCATCCTGGGGATGGCGACGACCCTGGCGAAGCACTCCGGCGCGTCGCGCACCAGCCCCATCCTGCGGGGCAACTGGGTTTCAGAAGTGCTGCTGGGCGAGAAGTTGCCGCGTCCGCCGCCGGACGTGCCGCAGCTCCCCCCCGACGAGGCGAGCGAACTGCTGACGATGCGCGAACTGACGGCGCGGCATAGCTCCGATCCGCGGTGCGCCAGTTGCCATGCGCGGATCGATCCCCTGGGCTTCGCATTGGAGGAATTCGATGCGATCGGTCGACGTCGGGACCACGATCTTGGCGGGCGGCCGATCGACGTTCGCACGCGCACGAAGGACGGTGTCGAGCTCGAGGGCATGCCGGGTCTCCGTGCGTACCTCCTGGGTGAACGGCGCGCCGCGTTCCTGCGCCAGTTCAACCGCAAGCTGCTCGGCTACGCGCTCGGCCGCTCGGTCGCCTTGTCCGATGAGGCCCTGCTCACGGAGATGACCACCCGCATGCAGGAAAACGGCTTCCGGGTCAGCGTCGCCATCGAGGCGATCGTGCTGAGTCGGCAGTTCCGCGAGATCCGCGGTCAGGAAACCAGTTTCGAACCCTAGTCCCCTCCCCCTCAACACCCCCCGATCATGAGCACGTATCGCTTCTCCCGCCGCACCTTTCTCCGTGGAGTCGGAGTCACGATGGCCCTGCCTTGGTTCGAGTCCCTCAACGTGTGGGGCGATGAAGTCCGCGGCTCCGAACCGGCGAGCGAGGCGCCGGTGCGACTGGCTGTGCTCTTCTCCGGCAACGGTTTTCACAGCCGGGAATGGTGGGCGAAGGGATCAGGCGCCACGATGGAGCTTGGTCAGGTGCTGACCCCCCTGGCGGAGCATCGCCGGAAGATGCTCTTCATCCGCGGTCTCTACAACGAGCAGGCCCTCAAGGGGAACATTCACAGTTCCCAGACCGGCAACCTGCTCTCGGGCGCACCCCTTGCCTCGGGCGGCGAGATCCGCTCCGGAACCAGCGTCGATCAGGTCCTGGCGCAGCGGTACGGCAATTCGACGAAGGTGCCGAGCCTCGTGCTCGGTTGCGAGAAGTCGAACCCGGCGGTGCACAAGAACTACTCGATGCTCTACAGTTCGCACATTTCGTGGAGTTCGCCGACCACCCCGACGCCCCTCGAGATCTACCCCGCGCTGGCCTTCGATCGTCTTTTCAAGGACGAGGTGCAGCGCGGCGACAAGAGCGTCCTTGATGCGGTCCTGGATGACGCCTCCAGCCTCCGTCGCCGCATCAGCCGCTCGGACCAAAGCAAGCTCGATGAGTACCTGCACTCCGTGCGGGACGTGGAGCAGCGGATCGAGGGCGCGGGGCGCAAGGGTGAACTCCAAGGCTGGCGGCCGACCCTGCAGAAGCCGAACATACCGCGTCCGGCCGATGGCATTCCGCAGGATATCGCGGAACACATGCGTCTGATGGCGGACATCCTCGTGCTCGGCTTCCAAACCGACGCTACCCGGATCTCGACCCTGAAGCTGAACAACGACCACTCCGCCCTGCGTTTCCCGAACCTCGGGGTGGACTACATGATCCACCACCTCCTCTCCCACTCCGACACCCCGGATTGGCTCAAGGTGAATCAGTTCTTCACCGAGCAGGTCGCCTACATCGCCCGGCGACTCGATGCGATCCAGGAGGGACCGCGCACGCTGCTGGACAACTCCATGATCCTCTTCTGCTCCAGCATGCTGACCGGGAGTCACGACGCGCGCCAGCTCCCGACGGTGCTCGTGGGTGGCGGGGGCGGTCGCATCCAAGGGGGGCGCATCCTCGACTACTCCGGGAAACCGGAGCGCCAGATGTGCCGCCTCTATCTTTCGATGATGGACAAGATGAACGTGCGCCTGCCCAAATTCGGCGACGCCGCAAGTCCGCTCGAGGAGGTCTGAGCGCCTACTCCCGGTCCGGCGTGATTCGCCCTCGGCCGGTCCCGCCGCCGTCGCCCAGCGCCCGGCGCCAGCCCGGCTTGCTCGCCAGCGCGCCCGGCTTGCGTTCGCGCGGACGCGCGGCGGCCTGCTCCGCCCGGAGCTTGCGGTAGCTCACCCAGCGAGCCGGCGCGAGCACCCCGCTGGCGAGCGCCGCCCGGACCGCGCAACCGGCCTCAGTCTCGTGGGCGCACCGTCCGAAGCGGCAGCGCGCGGCGAGGTCGAGGATGTCGGCGAAAGCCTGCTCAATGCCTTCGTCGAACTCCCAGAGCTGCAACTCCCGCATCCCGGGCGTATCAATGAAAAGGAGCCCGCCGGGTCCCGCCACGACCTCGCGCCGCGTCGTCGTATGCCGTCCCTTGCCATCCTTGTCCCGCACCTCCGCGGTCGGCAGCGCCTGCTCACGGACGAGCGCGTTGATCAGGCTCGATTTGCCGACGCCGGACGAGCCAATGAACGCCACGGTCTGCGGCCGACCCGAACCGAGCGCGCTGAGCAGGGCCTTCAATCCTCGTCGCGTCCGTGCGCTGGTGACGAACACGTCGACGCCCGGAACCAGCGTCCGCACCGCCTCGGCCTCCGACTCCGCCGCCGCTGCCGCGTCCGCCTTGTTCAGGACGACCGCCGGCACCGCGCCGCTTGCTTGGGCCGCCACGAGAAAGCGCTGCAGCCGCTGCGGATTGACGCCGCGGTCAAGGCTGCCGACGAGCAGGACCCGATCGACGTTGGCCGCCACGATCTGCTCGATGGCCTCGCTGCCCGCCGCCCGCCGGGAAAACTTTGTCCGCCGCGGCAGCACCGCCCGCAGGTCCACCCGCCCTCCCTCCTCCCGACGCGCCACCGCCACCCAGTCGCCCACCGCTGGGAACTGTCCGGCTTCCCGCGCTTCATGGAAGAACCCCGCCGCACACTCCGCCAGCACCTCGCCGTCCGCCAGGTGCACCGCGTAGAACTTGCGCCGTAATTCACAGACGACCCGGCCAGGCAGGAGCCCAGCCGCGGCGTGCGGCGCAAAGGCCTCCACCCATCGGTCGTCCCAGCCTAGTTCCGCCAACGTCATGCCCGGAGCGTGGCCCGCCGGGCCTCCGCTGGCGAGCGAAGAGGCGGCTGGACCGCCCGACTGACCAGCGTTTCGGCCTCGCGCCGCTCCGGTCGCCGGATCAGCTTCGGGGTCCCCTCCCATGACTCTCACCCTCGGCACTCTTCAGGAATTGCGCGATTTCGACACCGCGCTGCTCGCCAACACGATCGGATTGATCGATCCGACGCCCGCCCACGAGTTTTACCTTGGGGGCGACATCCAGTCCGTCACCCCCAGCCTCGGCCCGCACGTGGGCATCGCCTTCACCGCCGAACTCGACACGAGCACGCCCGGCGGAACCGCCGACGCCGAGCTCTACTGGCGGCAGCTTGAGGAAATGTCCGCTGCGAAACTCCCCATCATCTGGGTCGTCAAGGCGGTCGGCTCGCGGCCGGACCACGAGTGCATGATGGGCGACGGCATGGCCAAGGTCCTCCGGACGGTCGGCTGCGAGGCGCTCGTCAGCGACGGTCGCATCCGCGACATTCCCGGACTGCTCTCCACGCCGTTCGCCGCCTACTGCCGCGGCACGTGTATCCATCACGGTCCGCTGCGCTTCCGCGCCACCAACCGACCGGTCGAGGTGGGCGGCATCACCATCCGACCCGGCGACGTCATCCACGCCAATAACGAGGGCGTGATCCGAATCCCGCACGGCTGCATCGACCAGCTCGCCCAGCGCGCCGTCCGGATGCGCGCCTTCGAGCACGCGGCGCATGTGGTGTGGCGCCGCGACGACCGCTCGCTCGCCGAGAAACGGGCCCACGTGCAGAAGCTGCTCGTCGAATACGGCTTCACCGACTGCGTCAGCGCGCCGAAACGCTGAGGTCCCAGCCGACGGGCGACGCGGCGGTCCGCTCGCCGCGGCGCCGCCCCAGGCCGCAAACCTGGAGGTCCCGCCGCGGTGCCTCGAGCCTCAGCGCTGCCCGCGGCGGCCGCCCCGCGCGCCGCATCTGCGTTACGCGCGACATCACCCTGCTCCGGAACGTCGTCGCTAGCCGAGGTGGCGGGTGCGCAGACGGTCCGATGCCACGGCGATCACGATGACCAGGCCCTTGACCACGAGCTGCCAGAAGTACGAGACGTTCATCAGGGTCAGCCCGTTGTTGAGCACCGCGATGATGAGCGCGCCGTAGAGGGTGCCGAGAATGCCACCGATCCCGCCCGCGAAACTCGTCCCGCCGAGGATCACGGCTGCAATCGCATCCAACTCGTAACCCGTCCCGAGTTGCCCGTTCGCGCTGTAGAGGCGACTCGCACTCATGACGCCACCGAGCGCGGAGAGAAGGCCGCTGATCGCGTAGACGGACACGAGGGTGAAGCCGACGTTGACGCCCGTGAGCCGGGCGGCCTCCGGATTGCCTCCGACCGCGTAGATGTGGAGCCCCAGAACGGTGCGCCGGAGGAGGAATCCCACCACGGTGACCACGGCCAGCGCGATCACGACCAGCCACGGCAGCGGCCCGAGGTAATCGTTGCCGATCCACGCGAAGCCGAGGTCGTTGTTGATGACGGTGCGACCGTCCGCGAGAAGGTACGCAGCGCCGCGCAGCGCCGTGTAGGTGCCCAATGTCACGATGAAGGGCGGCAGGCCACCGTAGGCCACGACCGCCCCGGTCCCGGCGCCAACCGCCGCCCCAGCCAGCAGGGCCAGCGGAATCGCCAACGGTGCCAAGGCGGGCGAGAGCGAGAGCATCACGGAAATCACCGCACACATGCCAAGCACGGACCCAGCCGCGAGGTCGATGCCGCGGGTCAGGATCACGAGCGTCATGCCAGCCGCGAGCACGAGGTTGATCGAGGCCTGACGGGCGACGTTCACCGCATTGTCGGCGGTGAGGAACTTCGGAGTCAGCAGCGCGAACAGGAGGATCACGCCCAGCAGCACGGGGAGGATGCCGGCGGCCCGCAGCCAGCGACGGGTCGCCGAGGGTGCGCGCGCCGGGGTGGCGGTGGAGGCTTTCATGAGAGTGCGTCCGGCGGGTGGCCGGTGGCGAGGGCCATCAGGGTCTCCTGCGTCACATCGTCCTTCGCTCGGTCGAGCACGCCCGCAAGGCGGCCTTCATGAAGCACCGCGATGCGCGGACACAGGAGCAGGAGCTCGGGCAGTTCGCTGGAGATCACCACCACCGCCACGCCGCTGGCGGCGATTTCGGTGATCTTCCGGTAGATCTCCTGCTTCGCCCCGACGTCCACGCCCCGGGTCGGTTCGTCGAGCAGGAGCACGCGCGGCTCAAGCGCCAGTGCCCTCGCGAAGAGCAGCTTCTGCTGGTTGCCGCCCGAGAGGAGCCGGGCCTCCTGCTCCAAGCCCGTGAGTCGGATCCCGAATGCCGCGACCGCGCGCCGGCCATAGTCCCGCAGGAGCGTCGGGCGCAGCACTCCGCCGCGGGAACTCGGGCCCGCCAGGGTCATCGTCATGTTCTCCCCCGCCGAACGCTGCAAGAAGAGCCCCTGCGACTTCCGGTCCTCCGGGAGATACGCTACTCCGGCCGCAAACGCGGCCCGAGGGGAGTCGAGCGACACCTCCTCGCCATCCAGCCGGATGCGGCCCGCTGAGCGGGGTTCGATGCCGGCGATCAGGCGGGCGAGTTCAGAGCGGCCCGCCCCCATCAGTCCCGCGAGGCCGAGGATCTCCCCCGCCCCCACCTTCAAGTCGACACTGTGCACGCGGCCGACGGTGTCCGAAAGCGCTTGGACCTCCAGGCGGGCCGGACGCTCCGCCGCGCTTCGGTGCGCGGCTGCAAGTTCGGGTACGGCCCGCCCCACCATCAGCGCCACAATGCGGGTCCGGTCGAAACCTCCGCGCGAAAGTTCCCCGGCATGCTCGCCGTCACGCAGCACCGTCACCCGGTCCGCCAGTCGCTCCACTTCGGGCATGCGGTGGCTGATGTAGACGATGCCGACGCCTTGGTCGCGAAGGCGACGAATGAGGGCGAAGAGACGCTCCGCCTCGCGCTCTGACAGCGCGGCCGTCGGCTCGTCCATCACGAGGATCCGATTCTCGTGCCGCAACGCCCGCGCAATCTCCACCACCTGCTGCTCCGCAAGGCTCAGGTCCGACACCGCGGCGTCCGGAGAAATGCGGTCGTCCAGCGCCGCGAGCAGGCGCCGCGCCTCTTCCCGCATCCGCTCGCGGTCGATCGAGCGCCGGACCCGGTGCCGCGGCTCCGCCCCGAGCAGGATGTTCTCCGCCACGCTAAGGGTCGGCACGAGTGAAATCTCCTGATGAATCAATGCGACGCCCGCCCGAAGGGCGTCGCTGGGACCGCGAACGATGAGCGGGCGACCGGCGAGCGAGATCGTCCCGGCCGTCGCCGGAAACACGCCGCCGAGGATCTTCATCAGCGTGCTCTTGCCCGCTCCGTTTTCTCCCATCAGCGCGTGCACCTCCCCGGCGCGAACGTTGAAGTCCACGCCGCGCAGCACGGTCACACCGCCGAACTGCTTCGTGATCCCGCGCATCACGAGCACGGGAGCAGCGCTCTCGACGCGTTCGGTCATTTCGCCGTCCAGCCGCGGTAGTTCGGGAGAGTGTCCCGTGTCACCAGCGTGACCGGAATGCGGATGAGGCGGTCGGCCGGCGCGGACCCAGAGCGGAGTTGGAATCCGAATTCAACCGCCCGAGCCGCCATCGTGAACGGATCCTGAGCCGCGCTCGCCACCAAGGCATTGCTGGGATCGGCCAGCGCTGCCTCGACGTCGGGTGCGCCATCCACGGCCGCGATGATCACCCCAGCGCGACGCGACTGCCGCACGGCCAGCGCGGCACCGAGGCCGGTCGGGTCATTGACGGCAAACACTGCGTCGATGCGTGGGTTCGCCACGAGCAGGTCATTCATCACCGCGAGGCCGCCATCCCGATTGCCGAAGGCGTTCTGGTCGCGCGAGAGCAGCGTAATCCCAGGCGCAGCGGCGAACGCCGCCACGGCTCCGGCCACCCGATCGGTGACTGCGGAGACCGGGGGTCCGTTGATGATGACGACGTTGCCCGTGCCCTTGAGGCGCTGCACGAGGTACTCGGCGGCGATGCGGCCCGCCTGGACGTTGTCGGACATCACGGTGCCGTCGACTCCGCCGTCCGCAGCCACGTCGATCGCGATCACGGTCATGCCCGCCGCCCGCGCCTTGCGCACCGCCGGGGCGATGCCCTGTGAGTCCGCCGCGTTGAGCAGCAGGAGATCGGTGCCCGCCGCGATGAAATCGTCGATCTGATTGGCCTGACGATTGAGATCATAGCCGCTGGACACCGCCGTGAAAGTGACCCCGGCCCCGCCGAGTTCGCGCACCTTTGCCTCGGCACCCTTCGCGATCTGGACGAAGAACGGATTGGCGAGATCGCCCACGGTGAGTCCCACCGAGCGAATCGCCCCTTTGGTCGACCCGGAAGCGGCCGGCGGGGGCGTCTGAGGCTGGCAGGCACTGGTGAGCAGGAGGATGCCACCCAGGGCGGCAAGGGTGAGACGACGGAAGAAGGCGGCTGGGGAGGACATGGGGGGAAGGAGGGGTGATGTCCGACTGCACCACAGCCACCGCCGGGCGTCCAGCCCGCGTCGCGAGCAGACCGCCCCGACAGCAACGCGGGGCGGCGTCGCTTGCGGTCCGCACCGAAGGCGGAGTCCACCAAGGGACGCTCCGAGACCTCAGGCGGCGACCTGCCACCGGACCCGAGTGCCGCTGGCGCAGCGTCCGCTCCTAGGTCGAAATGCCCAGCAAGCCGCGGCTGAGCTGGAAGTGATCCAATCCGAGGCGCTGGGAGGCCGGAGGCGCTGAACCCTCGATGCCGGCGGCGACCCGCGTCCAGACGCGTGCCAAATCGCCCGCACCGGACACGAAGCCGTCGACCTCGTGTTCCGCGATCTGACCGCGCTCGCGCTCTGCGGCGAACTGGAAGACGGGGATGAAGGGGTGCGCGCTCCGCGGGTGCTCGGCGACGAACGTGACCAGCGCGTGGACGCCGGCACTCCCGAGGGCGGAGACGTTCTCAGCCCAGTCCGGTGTCTCCGTCTCGACGAGGTGCAGACCGGGCGACGCGGGCACCTGCCCGGCGAGGAGCGACGGCGTGGCGGTCCCCAGACCGAGAATCCGTCCTGCCGAGGTGGAACGCAGGAGGGGATCCGAGACGGGCATGAGGAGCGTGCCACCGGCGTCGACCGCGCTCCGGATCACCTGGCACGCCAACTCCGCGACCCGCTCGTCGAGGGGATCCGTGGTCATCACGCCAAACGTCAAGGCCGTGACCGCGGTGGCGTGGCGGACTTCGTCCGGAGGCGGCGAGCCACCGGCGAACCAACCGGTCACCCGCTGGACCGCCTTGTCGATGCCGCCGTCGAGTTGGACGCTCACCCAGCCGAAGCGCGCCGGATCGACGCCCTCGGCGACGAAATGGTTGCGGACCGTGTCATTGGGGACCTTCTCGCACCCGTGCTCGAGCAGCAGCGCCCCGGCGACGTTGGGGTGCTGGGCGTAGCCGAGGTAGGTGCGCAGGAGGGTGCGGGCGACATCATCGCCGCCGAAGCCGCAACCCTCGGTGTGCACGAGCGCGGTGAAGCGCGAGAACGCCCCCGCAGGCCCCACGCGGGCGGCGCCGAGCCGCTCCGCGGCCATCCGTGCCACCTGCGTCGAGCAGAGACTCGTCGGCACGATCAGCCCCACCCGCTCCGTTGACCAGCGGCCGGACGGCGTCGCCCGGAGACTCACCGTCGGAAGTTGGGCGTGCAGGGCCGCGACGCGGTCGGCCGCACCGGCATCGGCCGTGAGCCGTGGCCGGCCGTCCGGCACGGGCCGCGCGCGGATCTCGACGAGGCGGGAGCCGTCGCGCTGCCGCCAGTGCCGCCACAGCGAGACTTGGGAATGACCAGCGAGTTCGCCCTTGGAGCGCTGGCCGGAGGCGGTGGCCAGCACGAGGTCGACGCCCTCCGCCGCGAGCGCCGCCATCGCTTCGCCTTCAAGGTAGCGGCCCGCGTTGATGTCCAGCTCCCGCTCGAGCAACTGATGCCGGCGGGTCGTCGTCGTGATCTTGAGCGTCGGGACGAAGGGAAAGTTTGTGATCGACCCGTTGCCCGTGACGAAGAGGAAGAGATTGCAGCCCGACGCGACCTGACCGGCGATGCCCTCCAGATCATTGCCCGGACTGTCCATGAAGTGGAAACCCGGCGCCCGGATCGGCTCACCGTATCGGATCACCGCTTCGACGCGTGTCCGGGGGTCCTTCTTGTGGGCGGCCCCGAGCGACTTCAGCACGATATTGTACAGGCCCCGGAACTTGTTTCCCGCTGACGGATTCGCCTCGGCGGTCAGGCCGTGCCAGCTCAGCCGCTCCTTGAAGGCAGCGATCGAGTCAAGCAGGGCGCGGGCGGTCCCGAGGTCCTTGGCGCCGCGCACGATGTAGCTCTCGGCTCCGATCAACTCGTCGGTTTCGCACAGGTTCGCGGCACCACCCTGCCGGATCACCTCGTGGACGATCGCACCGGCGAGCGGATTCCCGGAAATCCCGGAAAACGCATCGGAGCCGCCGCATTGGAGCGCGATGCGCAGTTCGCTCGCAGGCTCCGGAGTGCGCACGCACGCGGACGCGGCGGGCAGCCAGCCCTTGACGATGCGCTCGGCTTCGCCAAGCGATGCTTCGATCGAGCCGCGAACGGACAGGAACGCATGCGTCACCGCGTCGATCGGGTAACCGAACTCCCGCAGGAAGGCCTGCAGCACCTCGTTCCGAATCGGTTCCGCGCCGTGGTCGATGGCGAGGACGGCGGCGACGTTCGGATGGACCATGAACCCGGCGAGTGCCCGGAGAACCTCGGTGCGGTTATTGGGTTCCTCGGGTCCCCCGCCCTCCGTATGGGCGACCGGCACGATGCCGTCGATGCCCGGGAAGAGACGCAGGAGCGGCTGGAGCCGGGAGGCCACCTGCCGGACCAGCGGAGCCGTGCGCGCGCTGGTTCCGAGGATTACCACCATGTTGCGGGTGCCGACGCCTCGGCCGCCCGGTCGCCGGAATCCCTGAAAGTGCCGCCTCTCCGCCGCGCGCTCGACGGCGGGAAACGCCTGAAAGCCACGCTCCTCAAGTTCAAACGGGCGGATCTCGTCGGTGAAGTTGGCGGTGGTGGGCAACTCCGCCTCCACCGTACGTTCGCGCAGCGCGCCGAGCATGGACGCATTGGCCACGTACTCGCCGGGCTGGATCGCGCACAGGGCCCGTCCGAACGGCAGGCCCCAGGAGAGCAGTTCCTCGCCGGGAGCGATGGCGCGGATGGCGAAACGATGTCCCTCGAGGACCGTGTGGCTCAGCCGACAGTCCCAGCCCTCGCCCACGAGGTGAAGCCCTGGATCAAGGCGCTGGATCGCAATGGCGACATTGTCCGCCGGGGCGGCGCATCGGGCGACACGGGAGAAGGGCGTGGCAGGCTGCATCAACGAAACATCCGATGCGAAACGGGCGCCTTTGTCGAGCGACCACGCCACGGGCGGGCTCGACACCGGGACCGCGGCGTGCACGCTCCGCCATACCCCTGCCCATGAGGCCGAACCCCGATTTCCGCCGTCGCGTCCTCGCTGGTGAGCGTCTCGCCGGCACCTTCCTCAACCTCGGCTCGCCGCTGACGGTCGAACTCGCCGGCCTCGCCGGCTACGACTGGCTGTTGCTCGATCACGAACACGGACCGGGCGGAGACGAGACTCTCCTCCATCAACTCCAGGCGGCTGCCTCCACCCCGGCGGTGCCGATCGTGCGGATCGCCGCCAACGATCCGACGCGGATGAAGCGGGTGCTCGATGCCGGAGCGCACGGCGTGATGATCCCGTATGTCAGCCGAGCAGACGAAGCTCGGGCCGCGGTGGCCGGCATGCGCTATCCGCCCCGCGGCCAGCGCGGCGTGGCCCGCTTCAACCGCGCCGCCGGTTTCGGCTCCTCGTTCGCGGAGTACCTCGCGCATGCGCACGAGTTCCTCGTCACCATGCCGCAGATCGAGACGATCGAGGGCGTCGAGCAGGCCGATGCGATCGCGGCGGTCGACGGCGTCGACGTCCTCTTCGTCGGCCCGCTCGACCTGACCACGAACCTGGGTATTTCCGGGCAGTACGAGCATCCGCAGTTCGTTGCGGCTCTGGCCCGCGTGGCCGATGCAGCGCGTCGGCACGGCAAGGCGGCGGGAATCCTCGCCCTCGATCCGGCGCACCTCGCCCCGTGGCGTGCGCTGGGTTACACCGTCATGGCCCTGGGCTCCGACGGCGGAGCCGTGAACGCCGGGTTGCGCGGCGCGTTGGGAGCGCTGCGCGCCCCCTGAGCCATGGATCCCCTCCTGCTGCTGGCGGTCGGCTTTCTGATCGTGGTCGGCGGCATCACGCTGGCCCGGTTGCACCCCTTCCTCGCCCTCGTCATCGCGGCGGCGGGGGTGTCGCTCCTCACCCCGGCGGCGCAGATTGAGCAGGCCCTGCTGCAGCAAGGCGTGGCGGCGGGCGCGGCGGCGACCCGCGCGGCGGAGCCGCTCGGGGTGAAGCTCGGGGCGCTCTTTGGCCGCTCCGCCGGTCAACTCGGCCTCCTGATTGCCCTCGCCTCGATTGTCGGCTCCGCCCTCCTCGCCAGCGGCGCGGCGGAGCGCATCGTTCGCGCCACCCTGCGGGCGTTCGGGGAGTCGCGCGCGGTCTGGGTCTTCGGCGTCTGCGGTTTCGTTCTCGGGATCCCCATCTTCTTCGACACGGTCTTCCTCCTGCTCCTCCCCCTCGCGCGCACGCTCGCCGCCCAAACCCAGCGCCGGTACCTGCTCAGCGTGTTGGCGATTGCGGCGGGGGCGACGATGACCCACTCGCTGGTGCCGCCGACACCCGGTCCACTCTTCGCGGCGCGGGCGCTCGGGGTCGATCTCGGGAGCATGATGATCGGGGGGCTGCTGCTCGGAGCGGCGACCGCGCTGGTCGGGATCCTCTACGCCCGCTGGCTCGACCGACGCCAACCGGTGCCGCCGCCGCCCGCAGTCGCAGCGACCGGCGGCACGGATGACTCCCTTCCCCCGCTGTGGCTGGCGGTCATTCCGGTCACCCTGCCCGTCGTGCTGATCGGGGGGCTCACCGTCGCCCGGACCTTCGCGCCCGCCTCGCCGGCGCTCCGTTTCCTCGAGCAAGCCGGCGAACCCAACGTCGCCCTCGGGCTGGCAGCGGTGGCGGCTCTGGCCCTGCTTGTCCGCCGCCGGGGCCGGGACCGGAACGCGCTCCGACAGGACCTGCAGACAGCGTTGGGTGACGCGGGAGCGATCCTCTTCGTCACGGCGGCGGGTGGCGTCTTCGGCGGCGTGCTGCAGGAAACGGGTGTGGGTGCCCGGATCGCAGCCTTGGCGCAGGCCTACCAACTCGGAGTGCTCCCGCTGGCGTTCGCGGTGACCGCGCTGATTCGGGTGGCGCAGGGATCAGCCACCGTGGCGATGGTGACCAGCGTGGGCATGCTCAGCGGAGTCGTGGCGGCCGCGCCGCTCGCCTTCCATCCCGTCTACGTGGCGCTGGCGATCGGATGCGGATCGAAGCTCGTGCCGTGGATGAACGACAGCGGATTCTGGGTCGTGGCACGCACGGCGGGCCTCACGGAGGCGCAAACCTTCCGCGGATTCTCCGTCATGCTCGCCCTGATGGGCTCGGCGGGCTTCCTGCTCGTGCTGCTCGCGGCATGGCTGCTGCCGCTCGCCTGAGCTTACCGCGAGGCGCGGAGCCCGCAGGAACCAAGGCCGAGGGCGGGCGCGTCTCCGAGGCGAGGAGATCGGAATCGGTGCATCGCTGACGGCGGGGCGAGCGCAGTCAGTTCGCCTGCCAACGAGGCCCGGCGCAGTCGGCGCCAGGTTTGGCTCCGGACGCGATGTTTAGCTGCGAGCGAGGATGTGGAAGTTGGCCATGGAGATGCCGCTCAGCATCGCCCCGATGATGCCCAGGAATCCCTGGTCCGTCCCGCAGAGATAGACATTGGGCACGGCGGTCCGGCCGTCGCGGACCTTCTCGGGGGAACCATAGATGGCACCCTCGAGGTGACCGGTGTAGCGCTGGATCGTCCACGGCGTGAACATGTCGGTCGCACGCGTCGCGGCGGCCAACCCGCCCGAAAGCGGCGGCAGATGGCGGAGCGCGCTGGCCTGCATGGCGTCGTACCACTCCCGCTTCGCGGCGGCATACGCCTCGGGTGGACGGCCAATCCAGAAGGATGGATTGGCGAGGCAGGTGACCCGGAGCACACCCTCGGGCAGGGAGGCGTCGCCATAGTCGAAGTTGTTCGGAAAGCAGATTACGCCACTGCGGACATCGACCGGCGCGGAGGGTCGGCGGTAGTCGAAGCGCGGGCCCTCATTGAAGAAGATGATCGTGTCATCACCCCAGCCCAACTCCGCAGGCTGGCGCTCGAGGATCGTGATCGTCTCGGCGAACGACAATCGTCCCGACGCCGCATCCGGGGCGCGGTCAACCGCGTTGGCTTCGTCGGCCGTCGGCGGCGCGAGCAGTCGGGCGGTTTCGGCGGAGCCGATGGAACTGAGCACATGGGCGGCGACGATTTCCTCGCCGGAGTCGAGTTCGACCCCGGTGGCCCGCCCGTCGCGCACGAGAACGCGGCGCACTCCGCACTTCATCCGTCGTTCGCCGCCGGCCCGGCGGTACTTGTCGAGCAACACCCGCAGGATGACCCGCACGCCGTCGCGGGGACGCGCAAATCCCTCGAGGAAGAGCGCCTTGAACATGATCACGAACTGGCTGAAGTCCATGTCCCCGGCCGTCGGACTCCCGTAGTACATCACCGGGCAGAACAGCATGTCTTCGAGGAGCGGATCGCGAATGCAGGTCCGCACGACCTCGCGGGCGGAGAGGAACGCGGAGTTGAGGGCGACGTCATCGTGTCCGCGGACCCGCGCGACGAGGCGGCGGAAGCCATCGATTTCCGCGGGGAAGCGCTCGGCAATGGCGGATTCGAGCCGCGCCGGGTCGTTGCTGAAGCGCAGTTCGGTCCCCGGGTCCGGACCGAAGCGGATGGCCGAGCACCGCTGCTCGCAAAGGGCAAATTCGCTGCGGTCGATCCGCAATTGGCGCAACAGTTTTCCCAGCGGCGTGCCCTTGACCTCGGGGCGGACGAAATTGGTGACCGCGTGCAACCCCACATCGTACTTCCGTCCGGCGAGGCTGTAGAAGCCGTTCAGGCCGCCGGGGGCGTTGTGACGCTCGAAGATGCAGACCCGCTTTCCAAAGTGGGCGAGCCGGATCCCAGCGGCCAGACCGGCCATGCCGGCCCCGATGATGACCACATCGTACTGCGAGGACCGGTTCATGGGCGTCTGTTCACCCGAAGGCCGCGCCGATCAACGAAAAGGGCCGGGAGCATCCCGGCCCGACAGTGGGGGCGGCGACGGCGGATCAACCCTTGGCAGCCAGCGCCGTGAACTTGGGCGCGAGGTATTCCCCGCAACTGTCCAGCGTGGCCAGCTTCAGGTAGTCGGCCTCCGGCACTTCGATGCCATGCCGCTTGCGCAGTTCCATGACGATGTCGAGGAAGTCCATCGAATCGAGCTGCATCTGGTCCCGCAGGCGCACGTCGGGCTTGAGTTGCGAGAGGTCCTCGTCGGGCGCGATGTCGGCGATGATGTCGAGGACGATCTTCTTCACTTCGTCTTGGGTCATGGTCGTAATTCAGAGATTCAACCGACGTAGCGGCGGACAATCAACGTGGAATTGATGCCGAGCATGCCGAAGGAATTGTTGAGGATCGTATCGACGCGGGCGACCTTGCGCGGTTGATTGAGCACGAGGCCTGGGAGGGCGCACTGGGGATCGAGGTCGTCGACGTTGATCGTGGGATGGACGACCAGGTCGCTGAAGGACGGGAGGTTGCCGGCCAGTTCCAGAGCCCCGGCCGCGCCCATGGCGTGCCCGATGAAGCTCTTGGTGTTGTTCACCCACGTCTCGGGACAGCCCTCGCCGAAGACGGCCCGGATCGCCTCACACTCCTGAATGTCACCCATGGGCGTGGCGGTGGCATGGGTGCTGACAATGTGGACATCGGCGGGGCTCATTGCGGCCCGCTGGAGGGCGGTGCGCACGCACTCGGCCTGGCGGGTGGGATTGGGCAGCACGTAATCCGAGGCGTCGCTATTCACGCAGTAACCGGCGATCTCGGCGTAGATCTTCGCGCCGCGGCGGAGGGCGTCGTCAAGGCGCTCGAGCGTGTAGAGCGCCCCACCCTCCGAGATCACGATCCCGTTGCGTCCCTTGTCGAAGGGCCGCGAGGCCCGATTCGGATCCTCGTGGTGCGCCAGCGCATTCTGCGACTTGAACCCAGCATAGATGCCAAAGGTGTGAATGCTCTCGCTGACCCCGCCACAGACGGCGAAGTCAACCTCCCCCAGACGCAGCAGTTGGGTGGCGTGGATGAGGCCCATGTTGCCCGCGGCGCAGGCGGCCCCGATGGTGTAGGCGGGGCCGGTCGTGCCGAGGCTGAGCGAGATCTCGCCGGCGGGGTTGTTCGCGACCGTGCGGGGGTTGTGGTAGTGGGACCAGAACTTCGTATCGTACCCGAACTTGGAAATCGCGTAGATCTCGTTCTCCGTCTCCACGTTGCCGTGCTCGGTGATGCCGACGAACACGCCCGTGCGATCCTTCACGAGGTGCTCCGCGGTCAGCCCGGCGTCAGCCAGTGCCTCGCGCGCGCAGTAAATCCCAATCGAGCCCGCCCGCGTCCCAACCCGTAGTTCCTTCTTCTTCTGGTAACGCAGGGGGTCGAAGGTGCACACCCCGGCCAGCAACGGGCCCATGTAGCGAATCTCCGTCCGGGAGATCCGGGCCACCCCGGCAAGCAGGTTCCCGCGGTATTCCGCAAGGCTATTGCCGTTCGGCGAGGTTAAGCCGACGCCAGTGATGACGATACGAGGAAGACTCATCGAGGACGGAACGTAAAACGGCTAGCCAACCGTCCCTTGAGCGCAATACAAGCCTCGCCAGTCGATTTCGAAATTTCCACGAACGTTCTTGTCGCCAGCGGTGCCGGGTACATCCGCAGCCATTGCGTGCGTCATCTGCTCGCCGCTGGTCACCGACCGGTCGTCATCGACTCCTTGGTGTTCGGCCACCGCGCCGCCGTGCCCCCGGAGTGCCCTTCTACGGGGCGGATCTCGCTGACGAGGCCACTGTTCGCACCGTTCTGGAGCAGGAACGCATCGATGTGGTGATGCACTTCGCCGCCTTCGCCTACGTCGGGGAATCCGTCACCCATCCCCTCAAATACTACTTCAACAACGTCGTCGCCACCCTCCATCTCCTCCGGGCGATGCTGGATGCGGCGTCCGGAGGATCGTATTCTCCAGCACATGCGCGACTTACGGAATTCCAGCCACGGTGCCGATCGTGGAATCGATGCCGCAGGCGCCGATCAATCCCTACGGTCGGAGCAAGTACGACGTCGAGGGAGCGCTGCGTGCGTTGCAGGGGGCTCATGACCTGCGTTTTGCGTGCTTCCGCTACTTCAATGCGGCGGGCGCGTCCGAGGACGGCGACCTCGGGGAAGACCACTCCCCGGAGACCCACTTGATCCCGCTGGCCATCGGCGCCGTTCTCGGACGGAATCCGCCGCTGCAGGTATTTGGTACTGACTACCCGCCGCCCGATGGCACCTGTCTCCGGGACTACGTGCATGTGGACGACCTGTGCCGGGCTCACCTCGCGGCCTTGCCGCGCCTTGAACGCCCCGGAACGGGCCTGTTCTACAATCTGGGCACCGGAAGGCCCACCTCGGTCCTCGAAGTGCTGGATGCCGTGGGTCGCCTCGCGGGGCGACCGGTGCCCCGCGCCCTCGGTCCGCGCCGCGCCGGTGATCCTCCGGCGCTGTATGCCGATGCGACGCTCGCCCGACAGGACCTTGGCTGGGAGCCGCGCTACCGGGGAATCGAGCCGATCATCGAGACCGCCTGGCGTTGGCACACCCGACACCCTCACGGCTTCGCCCGCTGATCGGGACGAGCCGTCGCGTCCGCTGCCGACGCGGCGGGGGCGGTCGACCTTCCCAAGCGGTGGGGCTACCGAGCCGCCGGATGTCCGTCGGCAGGGCGCCACCGTCGTCCGGACAGCGTTGGTCCGGATGGCAGTGGAACCGCCTTGGCATCGGTGTAGCCAGCCTAACCCACGGTTGCAGCAGGGGCTCCGCCCGGGCGGCTGCGGCTCAAGGGATCTTCAATCCCCACTCATCGATCCGCTTGCGCAACGTGGCCCGCGTAATGCCGAGTTTCTCGGCGGCGCGGAGCTGGTTGCCCGACTCCGCTTTCAGGACGCGCGACGCCATCTCCCGCTCGAGGCGTTCAAGGATCGGCTCCGAGCCTGACGCCAGTTCGCGGTGAATCCAGTCCAAGGCGTCCGCGAGCGACAAGGCCGGGGCGACGGCGGGTGCAGCCGGAGTGCTGCTTGACTCCGGCGATGCCGCCGGCACCGGAGCCTCGGCGGGCGCGATCGCGCCCACGGCGTCGCGGATTTCCAGCGGCAGATCCTTGAGGAGCAAGGTGTCGCCCTGTGCGATCACCGCGCTGCGGTAGATGACGTTTTCCAGTTCGCGCACGTTGCCCGGCCAGGTGTAGCGCACGAGCACACCCATGGCCTCCGGTGAGACCTTGCTGGCGCGCACCTTCCGCTGCTTGACGAGATTCTGGAGGCAGAAGTCGACGATCTGCGGAATGTCGCCTTCGCGCTCGCGCAAGGCGGGCATCCGGATCCGCACGACGTTCAGGCGGTAATACAGGTCCTCGCGAAACAGCTTCGCGCGCACCATCGCCTCGAGGTCCTTGTTGGTCGCGGCGAGAATGCGGACATCGACCCGGAGGGTGTCCGTGCCGCCGACGCGCTGGATCTCGCCCTGCTGCAGCACGCGCAGGATCTTGGTCTGAGTCGCGAGGGCCATGTCACCGATCTCGTCGAGGAAGATGGTGCCGCTGTCGCAGAGCTCAAATTTCCCGAGGCGCTGGCCCGTGGCTCCGGTGAACGAACCCTTCTCGTGACCGAAGAGTTCGCTCTCGATCAGGTTCTCCGGAATGGCCGCGCAATTCACGGCGATGAAGGTCTTGGTGGAGCGGTGACTGTGCTTCCAGATGGAGCGGGCGACGAGTTCCTTGCCGGTGCCGCTCTCGCCGGTGATCATTACGGTAACATCGCTCGCCGTCACCTGCCCAATCACCTTGAACACATCCTGCATGACAGGGGAGGCGCCGACGATTCCCTCCTTATAGTCCTCGCTGTTCAGGCTCGGCTTGTAGTCGACGGCCGCGCGCATGTCCGCCCCGGCCTGCAGCGCGCTGTCGACGAGGGTCAGCACCTTCTGCGGGTCGAAGGGCTTCATGATGTAATCGAAGGCGCCGTACTTCATCGCCTCGATCGCCGTCTGCGCCGTGCCGAATGCGGTCATCAGGATGACCAACTGCCGCGGGTGCGCGGACCGGATGTGCTGGAGCGCCTCCAGTCCGCTGATGCCCCCCATCCGGACATCGAGGAACACGACGTCCGGGGGCGACTTCTTCACCGCGGCGATCCCCAACTCGCCGCTGGCCGCCTCGCTCACCTGCCACCCCCGCGACGAGAGCACCCGCGCGAGCGAGTAGCGGATCTCCGCGTCATCGTCGATGACCAGAATCGTCGGGCGCTTGGCGGCGGTTTCGGGCATGGCAGGAAACCGCAGACCAACACCTTCCATCGATAAAGGCGAGAGTCGGTTGCGCAAAAATGGGCGGCGCTCGCCCGCTCCGGCTCACGTCGCGACGCCTTGCTCCCAGCGACCTCGCAGCTCACCCGTCCGCCACCCTCACCCTCGCGCGGCGCGCTTCGGAGCGGCGTCCGCACCGAAACGCATTTCCCGCCCAGCTCCGTGGGGGCGGCGCCAAGCGCCGCCCACCCCGCACCGCGCTCAGACCTTGATGAAGATCCCCTTCATGTTCATGTCGAGCTGCTGGGGATTCGGGGAGAAGCGAAGGGCGTCGGCCTTGGAGATCTTGCCCGCGCGCACGAGCCGGAGCAGGTCGCGATTGAAGGCGAACGTCCCGGTTTCGTTGCCACTGTCGAGCAGGCTCTGGATGCGCTCGAACTGGCCCTCCAGCAGCAGGCTTCGGACGGTGGCGTCGGCGTGGAGGATTTCGTTCGCCGGCAGACGACCGCCGCCTTCGAGGGCGGGGATCAGCTTCTGGCAGATGAAGCCGCGCATGGAACCGGCGATCTGCCGGCGCGCCTGCAACTGCTGCTCCGGCGGGAAGAATTCGAAGAGGCGGGTGAGCGCCTGCGAGGTCGAACCCGCGTGCAGCGTGGAAAACACCAAGTGACCCGTCTCGGCGGCGCTCATGGCCGTCTCGAAGGTCTCACGATCGCGCATTTCGCCGATGAGGATAACATCGGGATTCTGGCGGAGCACCGAGCGCACCGCGGAATGAAAGTCCGGGACGTCGAGGCCGATCTCGCGCTGCTGAAAAACCGACTTGTCGTCTTGGAACGTGTACTCGATGGGATCCTCGATCGTGATGACGTGACGATCCTGGTTCCGATTGATCCAGTTCAACAGCGCGGCCATCGTCGAGCTCTTCCCCGAGCCGGTGGAACCGCAGATCAGCACGATTCCATCCGAGGCCTGCGCAAGGCGCAGGAGGGGATCGACCTGCAGGTTCAACTCCTCCAGCGAGGGCACCCGATTCTTGATGTACCGGAACACCACGCTCGCCTGCCCGCGCTGGCGGAAGGCGTTGACGCGGAAGCGACCGATATCCTCGGCGACATACGAGAAATCAACCTGACCGTCCTGCTCCCAGCCGCGCCGGAACGCCGGGGGAATGACTTCATCGATGAACGCGCGGATCTCAGACTCGTCGATCATGTCCATATCGACCGGCTTGAGACGCCCGGAAAGGCGCACAAAGCCAGGCTTGCCCGCCTTGATCACAATGTCGGAGGCGCCGCTCTCCACGGCCAGCCGCAGCAGGTCCTGAATCAAATCGAGATGGGTACTCATGAGGGGGTCACCGGAAAATAACGTTGCGATCCCTCCGGGGTAATCTGGTTTGCTGGAAAGGTTTCCCTCCCATGAAGCTCCGCCCCCTTACCGGCGCCATCACCGCGCTCATCACGCCGTTCCAGGATCAAAAGGTCAGCCATGAAGACCTTAAACGGCTCGTGGAGTTTCAGATTAAGTCCGGAATCGACGGCCTTGTCCCGGTCGGCACCACGGGAGAATCCCCCACACTCGATCACGAGGAGCACCTCGATGTTATTCGCAGCGTAATTGCAGCCGCGCGGGGTCGGGTCCCGGTGATCGCTGGCACCGGCTCCAACGCCACGCGGGAGGCGGTCGATCTGACTCGGTTGTCCCACGAGGCAGGAGCCGACGCCATGCTGGTGGTCGCGCCGTACTACAACAAGCCGAGTCAAGAGGGGTTGTTTCAACACTTTTGCGCCATCGCTGACGCCACGGACCGCCCGATCATCCTCTACTCCATTCCGGGTCGCTGCGGGATCGAGATCAGTGTGGGGGTGGTCGAGCGCCTCGCCCATCGCTACCGGCACGTGCGGTGGATCAAGGAAGCAGGCGGCTCTGTCGAGCGAGTCGACTTGCTTAAGCAGGCCATGGGCCGGGATCTCACCGTCCTGAGTGGCGACGATGCGCTGACGGTCCCGTTCATGTCGGTGGGGGCCGAGGGCGTGATCAGCGTGGCGTCGAACCTGCTCCCGCGCGAGGTGAGCCGCCTGACGCGACTGGCGCAGGCCAACGACTTTGCCGCCGCCGGGAAACTGCATCGTCGACTCTTCCCGGTCTTCAAGGCGCTGTTCCTCGAGCCCAACCCCGTACCGGTGAAGCATGCCCTGGCCGCGACCGGACGGATCGCATCCGCCGAGGTGCGCCCGCCGCTCAGCCCGCTGCTGCCCGCGACCGAAAAGGTGCTCGCCCACGCGCTGTCGGACCTGCGAGCCTGAGTCCATGGGCCTCTCCCTCAGCATCGTCGGCGCCAAGGGGCGGATGGGACTTGCCATCGCGTCGGCCGCCGAGGCGGCCGGTCACCGGATCGCAGCCCGCGTCGATGCCGGCGACACGCTTTCGGACGCGTTTGCCGCCGGCGACGTGGTGATCGATTTCTCGTTCCATCAGACGACCCGGGCGGTGCTGGAGTTGGCCGTAGGTCATCGCCGACCACTGGTGATCGGCACCACCGGGCATTCCGCAGCGGAGAAGCGCGAGCTCGCCGCGCTGGCCTCCCAAGTACCGTGCGTCTGGGCTGGAAACTATTCCGTGGGGGTGAATCTGCTGTTCGCCCTGACGCAGCGGGCCGCTGCGGTGCTGGGCTCGGACTACGACTGCGAGGTGGTGGAGATGCACCATCGGTTCAAGAAGGACGCTCCGTCGGGCACCGCCGCGCGCCTGCTTGAGATCATCTTGGAGGAGCGTCGGCTCGACGAGTCCGCGCTGCGCCACGGTCGGTCGGGCATTGTGGGCGAACGCAGCGCTGGGGAGGTTGGCGTGCATGCCCTCCGCGGCGGAGACGTGGTCGGAGACCACACCGTGCTCTTCGCAGGCGTGGGCGAGCGGTTGGAACTCACGCACAAGGCGTCTGACCGCAGCATCTTCGCGCGTGGAGCGATCCGCGCGGCCGAGTGGATCTCCGACCGGCCGGCCGGTCTGCACGACATGCAGGATGTCCTCGGCCTGCGGTCGTCATGATCACGTCGATCCAGGGTGTCCTGGCCGCCGCCACGCCCCTCTCGGCGGTCATCGAGTTGAACGGACTCGGCTACGAGGTCCACATTCCGGTGACGACTGCCGAGCGCCTTCCGGCCATCGGAGCCACCGTCAAGCTCCACACCCATGTCGTTTACCGCGAAGACGCGCAGACGCTCTACGGATTTGCGACGCTCGAGGACCGGGACTTCTTCCGCTTGCTCATCGATCATGTCAGCGGCGTGGGGCCCAAGCTGGCGACGTCGATCATGAGCAAGCTGTCCGTCGCCTCACTGGAGAGCGCGATCCGCTCCGGAGACCTCGCGCTGCTCGCGAAGAGTCCGGGGATCGGCAAGAAGACGGCGGAGCGCCTCATCGTCGAACTGCGCGGCAAGCTTGGCCCGGGCCCGACCGGCACGGGAATCTCTTCACCCGCCGGAGATGCCGCCGTCGGCCGCGACGCCGCTCCTCCTTCTGGCTCAGGCCGCAGCGGCGACGCCGTCAAGGCCCTCGTGGCGCTGGGCTACAAGGCGGCGGACGCCGACGAAGCCGTCCGGCGCGCGGCCCTCGCCCTTGGGGCGGGAGCCACCACTGAGCAGTTGATCAAGCGCGCACTCGCCTGAGGCTTGAACCGTTTGGACCCCAGGACGGCCGCGCTCGCCGTGGGAGGAGCGTGGCGCTGCCGCGGCGACCTTCTCCGCGGACGGAGGAACCCAGCGAAAGGAGCGAGGGTGGCACTGCGCCAACGCCTTCGCGACGCACAACGGGCAAAATGATGCGCTGATTCGCGCCGACCCGCAACCCGGGCTACCGTTGGAACTGGAACGCCGTCATCTCAAGCGTCGCCTGCAACGGACGCTGGCTCGGCGGGATTTGTTCGAGCGGACGCAACGGGCGTGCGGTCTCGCGGAAGAGCAGGTCCTCCGGCCGCGGAGCGCCGACCGCCGGAAGACGCACGTCGTTGAGCCAGGAGAGATCCGAAGCGGCCACGTGGGTGAACCCCGCCGTCGCTTCGCGCTCCGTCGACGCCGTCGTCCACAGCGAGCGCATGCGCAGGCCGCGCCGCTCGGAGACCGCCGGCACGGTGACGTCGAGCATTTCGAGCGGTGCAGGCGTGCCAGTGCCGGCGGCGACGGTGCTCTGCGCCACGACCGACGCCGTTGCGGGCACGGCCGATCCGGGTGGTTCCGGGCGGAGCACGACGATGACGGCCACGGCGGCGGCCGCCGTGGCGGCGCCGACACCCGCGAACCAAGACCAGCGGCGCGACACGGCGGTCCACCGCGATTCCCCGCTGCGACGGTGGCGGAGCGCGCGCACGGCTTCCGCGGTGCGGGGGGCCAACGCCCGATCTACCTCCAGCAACCGCTCACAGCCCCGCTGCAGTTGCTGGTACTCCCGCAGCAAACGAAGCCGCCCGGGGTTCCGCTGCAGCTCGGCCTCCAACTCCGCCGCCTCCCCCGCCGTGAGCTCGTGGTCCACGTACAGGTTCAGCAGTTCGACGAATCGCGACTCATTCATTTCGACTTTTCTCCAATCTTTTCGCGCAGGCTCTCCCGCGCCCGGGCAATGCGGCTCTTCACGGTCCCCACCGAAATTCCAAGGATGGCTGAGATCTCCTCGTACGAGAGGTTCTTGACGTTGCGCAGCACCAAGATCTCGCGGTGCTTGGCCGAGAGCTTCTCCATGCCGACCGCGATCCGGTCGACCAACTCCTGCGTCACCGTCAGGTCGTCCGGAGACTCCTGCTCACCGGCGAAAACCTCGGACAGCGTCGTCGACCCGTCCTCCCCGACCGGCTGATCGAAGGAGATCGTCTGGTCGCGCTTCCGGCGCCACCAGTACCAGTACCGATTGCGCGCCAGGTTTGTCGCGATCTGGTAGAGCCATGTCGAAAAGGCCGAGTCCCCGCGAAAGTTCGCCAACCCGCGATGCGCCCGGATGAACGCGTCCTGTGTCACTTCCTCGGCATCCTGGGGATTGCGAAGCAATTGCAGCACCATGGCGTAGATGCGATCCCAGTGACGCCGCACCATTTCGTCGAAGGCCGACTGATCCCCCGATTTGAATCGGACAATCAAATCACGATCCAGGGCAACGTCCTGCGCTTTGCTGGTCATACGCTCAGCCGCGTTATGACGGGTTTCGTCGCCGATTGTTCCCACGAAAGTAAAGCGTTGCCCCCGTGCGCCGTTGCGCCGAGTTGGCGTCGGATTTGGAACCTCGCGTCCGGAAGGCGCCAGCCTAATCCAACCCGGGCACGCCCCGCTTTCTGCTTGCCCGACCGTTTCCCGCTGCCGACACTCTTTCTTTCAGGGATCAGTTGATTCGGCGCCGGGAAACCTCTCCCGGTCTCGCGGCGCTCCGCCGCGAATCGCCGGGCCGAGTGGTCCACGGGCCGGCCCAACCGGACTTCCGGGCTGATAGCTCAACGGTAGAGCAGCGTCCTTTTAAGTCGTTGGTTCTGGGTTCGAATCCCAGTCAGCCCACCACCTCCATCTCGCTCCGGCGAGCCAGGCGCCGCGCGCTCGCGGTCAGGCGCTCCAGACGTGCCGCCGAACCCGAACCCAGGTTCGGCAGTCGATCGTCGAGCCGCGCCGACGGCGGGTACGCGGCGGAGCGACTGCGGGGTAAAACCTTTGTTAATCCCCCAGCGCGAGGCAGGCCACGCCGTTACCTTGCCTAAACAGCGGTGTTTACCCTAGCCGATCTTCGGGAAGGGAGCCCGCCCTCAAACCCGCCATGAAACGGCTCGTCATCGTCAAAGATCAAACCGCCATCCGCGAGATGTTGGCCGAGATTCTCCGCACCGACCCGAAGTACCAACTCGTCGGCGAGACCGGCAATGGGCAGAGCGCCTACGCGATGTGCCTCGAGCGCTCCCCGGATGTCATCGTTCTCGACGCGAAGCTGCCCGGCTTGAACGGTGTGGACCTCCTCCGTCGTCTGTCGAAGCAGTTGCGCAATCTGCGGGTCCTCGTCTTCTCCGGTCACGAAAACCCGATGCTTGTTCGGGAGATGCTGGAGGCGGGCGCCCATGGCTTCGTCGAGAAGACCGCCGGTTTGATCGAATTCCGCAAGGGTCTGGAAACCGTCGCCAACGGGGGCACTTATTTCGGTCCGGCCGTCGCGGGCCTGCTCCGGAACGTGGTTGCCAATCCGTCCGCCAGCGCGTCGAGCGACTTCCTCACGGACCGCGAACGGGAAATCCTCCAATTGGTCGCCGAGAGCTACAGCACCAAGGAGATCGCGGCGAAGCTCAGCATCAGCGTGAAGACCGTCGACAATCACCGCACGAATCTGATGCGGAAACTCGACCTGCACGATGTCGCGAGCCTCACCCGTTACGCACTGGAGATCGGTCTGATCGAATCCCGCCAGCCACTCTGAGCGTCAGGGCGCCGCGCGGACCGGCGGCTCAGCTGGCGCCTCCGCGGATCACTTCCCGCACCAGCGCCTGGGGCCGCTGGTTGACGGTGATGAACATGCGGCCGAGGTACTCACCGATCACGCCGAGCATCACCATCTGCACGCCCGAGAAGACGAGGAACGCCCCCATGAGCGATCCCCAGCCGAAGGCCGGTCCAGTCCCGCGCCACCACCACGAAAGCACCACGGCGAGCGCCACGAAGCCCGCCGCCGCCAGCAAGAGCCCCATCAGGGTCGCGATCCGGAGAGGCAGGACCGAGAAATTGACCAGCGTGCTGAGCCAGAGTCGGAACAGTCGGCGGAGCGTGTAGCCGCTGCGTCCGGATTGCCGGTCGCGATGCTCCACGGGCAGCGAACCGACGCGCTGCGTGACCTGCAGGAGAAGGCCGTCCAAGTAGGGAAACGGTCCGTGATTCGCCGCGACCGCCCGGGCCGCGAACGCGCTGACGCAGCGGAAACTCGAGAGGTAAAGCCCGCGGGGCTTGTCCAGCGCCCAGTCCGTGAGCCGGTTCGTGAAGGCACTGCCCCAATTGCGCCAGAGCGCATGCCGTTTGTCCGCGTAGTCGCCGAAGACGACGTCCAAGCCGTCGTCCACCGCTTTCCGCCAGAGGCGGAGCGCTTCCTCAGGGGGGTTCTGGCCATCGTCGTCCAGATTGACGATGTGGGCACCGCGGGCGTGCCGCCAGCCGGTGAGAACGGCATTGTGCTCGCCATAGTTGCGGGCGTGCTCGACCAGAAGCACCGGCACGGCGAGTTCCCGAAGCAGTTGCCGGCAGATTTCCGTGGTCGCATCCCGGCTGCCGTCATTCACCAGAATGATCTCGTGGCCGCCCGGCACGTTCAGAGACGCGATCGCCCGCACCAGCGGTCCGATCGTTTCGGCGCTGTTGTAGAGCGGAATGACGAAACTCAGGGCGCACTCAGTCATCGCCGGTTCAAAGGTAGTGTGCCCGCTCGCGCCGGTAATACGCAAGCGTCCGCCGGAGCGCCACGCGGAGGCTCGTCCTCGGCCGCCAACCCAGCACCCGCTCGATCTTCCCCCAGTCGGCATGGAAGCCGCCAATGTCAATCTTCCGGCGCTCCGCGGGGAACGCCCGAATCTCGAATCGACCGCCCCCGTTCACCTCAACCAGCATCGCCGCCAGTTCCCGCAGCGACACCGGCGGCGGTCCGCCGAGGTTGAAAACCTCCCCGGCCGCGGACTCGGCCGCGCCGGCCCGCAGGAGCGCATCCACGCAATCATCCACGTAGGTGAAGTCGCGGAGTTGCTCGCCACCCCAGACCTCCAGCGGCCGGTCCTCCAGCAACGCCCGGATCCACACGCCGAGGAAGGTCTGCCGCGCATCCTTGATGCGCATCCGCGGCCCGATCGTGTTGGTGAGACGGAGCACGGTGCTCCGGATCCCGTGCACGTGATGGTACAGGAGGTGATACTGCTCGCCGGCGAGCTTGTTGATGCCGTTGACGTCAACCGGACGCAGCGGATGCTCCTCCGTCACGGGTAGAAAGTCCGGCCGGCCATACAGCTGCCGGGTGCTCGCAAACACAACGCGGATGCCGGGAGCGTGCCGACGACAGGCCTCGAGGATGGATAATTGGGCCCGGGCATTGATCTCAAGGTCCGTCTCCGGGTCCACCATCGAGTCCATGTGACTCGTCTGCCCGGCCAAGTTGAAAAGGTAATGCTTGCCCCGCACGAACACCGGCAGGGAGTGACGGTCCCGGACATCCGACACGTTGACCTGGACGTGGCGTTCGAGTCCGGCGAGATTCCGCAGATTGCCCCCGTACTCCGGGATGAGGGAATCCACCACCGTGACCTTGGCGCCCGCCCGCACCAATCGCCGGGCGAGGTTCGACCCAATAAAGCCCAAACCGCCCGTGATGAGCGCATGCCGCCCCCGGAAGGCGCGATCGACTGCGGCGGAGTGGCTCGGCTTCGCTGGCGGCATGGACCTCATTATTCGCCCCCCGGATCGGGGTCACGCAAGACTTTCACCTCGATCCCATAGGCGGCGAAGCCGAGCGGGCGCCGGTCGTTCGGTCCGGCGAAGGTCGGCGCCGTGGGGGAACGCAGTTCCACGGTGGTCGTTCCGGGCGCGATCCGCACCGAGGGGACCTCGATCCAGGCCAGGTCGGTGCCGATTTGCGCCGTCCGACGCCGCCGGCCGTCGACCCACACTTCGAGTTCACGCGAAACGAGGCTGCGAGCTTGGAACCGGAAGCCGATGTCGAGCGGCCGGGACTGTAGATTATCGATCACGAGTTCCGCGTCTCCCGTGGTCCAGCGCCAGCGGGTGTTGGCGCGCGGAATCTGCTCCCGCTCGTACCAGCCCTCGCCGATCCGCGCCCGGATGGCGAAGTCGCTTTGCTGCGGGATGAGGGAAAACGGCCGTTCGGGAGGCACGGGAACTTCGCCCGGCGGAAGGGTGATGGTGATCAGCCCACCGATCAGGTCCCACTCTCCGCGCAATTCCGTGTTCAACCGCGCTTCGTAGGTGTGGGAGGGAAAGTAGTGAGGTTTGCGGAGGAGAAACGAGTGGGCCCAGAACCGCGTCCAGAAGTCATTGATGCGAAGATTGATCGAGGTGACCTCAGGCCGCTGCTCCACCAACTGAAGGGCCGCGAGGCCGCGATCCACGAGGTAGGGAGGATTGCGGAGTCGCTCGGCAAAGCGCCAGGTCCCGACGACGTTCGCACCGAGGAGACCCAGAGCGAAGACGGCGAGAAGCCCCGACCGAAGCGAGACCTTTGGCGTGAGCGTCGCCAACGCGAGCCCGAGGCCGGGCAGCACTACGGGGTAAAAGGACGCGAGGAGCTTGTAGGCATCGTAGCTGGCGTTGGTTCCCTGGCTCCGCGCCTGCAGCAGCAGGATCACGTAACCGGCGAGAACCGGGACCGTGAGGCAGAGCGCGAGGAAGCCCGTATCCCGCCGACGCCGAAACGCCGCCACCACCGCGAGAAGGAAAGCCAGCACCACGAACACGGAAAGGGTCCAGCGGACCCACGGCGCATAGCCCTGCAGGAGCACTCCGCCCACCATGCCCATCCAGCCTTCCGGCGAGAGTGCCGGGATCCTCCAGCCAAAGTCGTACTGCCGCAGCAGCAGGAAGCGCTCAACGAGACCGGCGACGCGCTCGGGCATGAGTGCGGCCGCGAGCGCGAGCGGCGCCGCCATCGCGGCAAACCAGCGCAGGAGGCGCGCATAGCGCCCGGACCAGATCGTCCAACCGACCGCATAGGCCGCCACCGGCAGGAGGCAGAACACGATCATGAAGTTGTAGGCCCCGAGCACCAGAGCGTAGCCGGTCGCCAAAAGGGGTGCGAACATCACCGCGCGCCTCCAACCAACCGTCCCTCGCCACAACATCACGCCGCTCCAGGTGATGAGCGCGAGCGCGATCGCCGCCACCAGTTGACTCAGCGCGACGTGCGCGACGGCATACCACAAAAGCGGAGAGAAGCCGTACACCCCGGCGACGGCGAGCGCGCCGGCCTGACGCATGCGGAGAGCCGATCGCGCCATCAGGAATACCATCGGGACGCCGAGCAGCAGGAGCACGCCGCCGAGCAGGGAAATGATCTGGTACGGCTCGTAGCCGAGCAACGATCCGTTCAACGCCGCGAGGGCGGAGGGAGCGAAGTGATTGAGCCGGATCCAATAGTCGACAAAGTTGTCGACCGACATGATTCGCACCACCTCGGTCAGCCCGAGGAATCCGCCCCGATCACTGGCGGCGAACTCCTTCAGCACCCGCGCACCCGCCGCATAGTCGGCCGCATCGCAGCTTCCCAGCGAGAAGGAGGTCAATCGTCGTGACGCCGACGACATCGCGTCCGCCAGAAGCAGCAGCGTGGCCAGCATCACGGCCGCGACACCGGAGTACCGCCGGAGTGACCTCCAGCCCGCGCGCCCGCCGCGCCACACCGCCAGCGCGAGGAGGAGCAGCGGCACGGACCACGCCGCCGGCGCATAGGCGTCGGTTCCCGCCAGTGGCGTGTGGACGCCGACCCAAACCACGCCCATCTGCAGGGCCACGCCGCAGGGAGCGATGAACAAGGGCCAAAGCATCCGCCAGCGCCGCGGCGTCGCCAGCCAGGCGAATCCGAGGCCCCACAAGAGCACGCTGAGCACGAGCGCAAACGCGGCCGCGAAAAAAGTCATGGAGGGGTCCTCGTTGAACGTGCCCGATCCGCCGGGCCAATGAAAGCGGAAACTGCCGCGTCGGAAAACCCACTGACCGAGTCGGATGATCGCCGTCTGCAGCGTCCTTCGCTGTCCCCTCGTCCATCGGCCGTGATCTCCGCAGTTGCCCCCGCGGACCCGAAGCGCGGGCAGCCCCGCGACCCGCGCGGACATCGTTTGTGCCCAAGCATCCGCGCCGCATGCGACTGCCGCAGTCAGCCCGCGACACGCCAACCTGCCTCGGCAACCGCTCAGGGACGCGTGGCCGACAAGAGCAGCGATGATCCCCAGCGCCAGTTGCCGCCAAGTCGAAGCCAAGCATGCTCCAGCGCCATCACGGCTCCCACGGCTCGATCGAGCACCCACGGGAGCGGTTGCACGTCGCTCCCCGAGGCCGGCCGGGCGAGAAGCTTCCGCCGGACCACGACCAGCGGGAGCGTCAGCGCGTTCCAGTGGGTAAGCCGCACCGGGACCAGACCGGCCACCCGCGCCAGTTCCAGCAGTTCCGCGGCCGCGAAGCGGTGCTGCGTCTGGCAGGCCTCGTCGTGGTAGGACCAGAGCCAACGGTAGGCCGCGGCGTTGATCACCAAGGTGCCGCCCGGCTTGAGCACGCGGCGCAGTTCAACAAAGGCTTGGGCGGCCGCTCCGGGATAAGGGACCTGCGTGATTACATCCAGCGCCGTGACCACCGCGAAGGAGGCATCGACAAACGGAAGTTCCGTGACGGAAGCCTCCCGGATCGTCGCTTGCGGAACGCGTCGGCGAGCGAGCTCACAGGCGAGCGGCATGAAGTCGATGCCCGACCAACTCCACGACGGCAACGTGCGGTTCATCCGTCCGATGAAGCCCCCCGTGCCGCAACCGGCATCCAGGGCCTCCACGCCCGCGTCGACCGCGTGACGGCTCCGCAATTCCCGCGCCACGTGCGCATGCAGCGAACGGAAATACCAGTGGCGGTCTTCGACCTCCGCCAAGCGCCGGTACTCCTCGATCTGCATCCGGCGACGATGCCCGCGCCCCCGCCGTGGCGGCAAGATTAACCATTGCCGGCGCGTTCGGGACCACTGCATCCTGACTCGAAGCGGCCTCCGTCCCGAACGTGTTCCGTCCCTTGCTCACTTTCCTCAACGGCCCGCTGGGTCGCGCCCTGCGCACCGTCTTTTCCGCGGGTCTGGTGGTGCTCTTCCTTGTGCTGATTGACTGGCGTGAACTCTCCCGCCTGCCGGCCCCGGTGCGTTGGGACCTGGCGATCGCGGGCGTGCTCTTCGCCGCCATTGCCTATCCACTCCACGGACTGCGCTGGCACCTCTTGCTCCGCGCGCAGGGGCTGGAGGCCCGCCACGGTTGGACCCAAGCGGTCTCGTGGATCGGCGGCTTCTACAATTCGCTGCTCATCGGCGGGGTCGGAGGCGATGCGGCGCGTGCGTTCTACGCGGTTCGCGACTTTCCCCACCACAAGGCCGCCGCGCTCGGCAGCCTCGCGATGGATCGCGTCATGGGTTTGCTCGTCCTGTTCGGGCTCTGTGCGGGTTTCCTCGTGGCGCTTGGACCGGACCCGGCTCGGGCCCGCGGCGTCGAGTCGCTCTCCGCGCTTGCACTCCTTGGCATCGCCGCCCTCGCCGTCCCGCTGTCCATTGGACTCGCCTGGCCGGCTCACCGCTGGCCCGAGCCTCTGCAGCGCCGCGTCGGTCGGGATCGCATCGCCATCCTCGCGATGCTCCGCGAACGCACCCTCACGCAGCCGCTCCGCCATGGTCTGGCCCTCTTTTGGAGCGTGGTGATCTGGGGGGTCGACTTCGTGTCAATCTCGCTGCTCGCCAAGGCAGTCGGACTCCCCCTGCCGTTCCTGGAGTGCAGCGTGGCGGCTGCGGCGGCCTATGTTGTGACCGTCCTTCCGATCAGCATCGGCGGGCACGGCGTCCGCGAGGGCACGCTTCTCGCCACGCTGGGAGCGCTGGGCCTCGTCTCCGCCTCCGGGGCCACCCGCGAGCCGGCTCTGCTCCTTGCGACCGCTGTGTGGGTCACGACCCTCGCCTGCAGCCTCGTCGGCGGCCTCACGCTGCTGGTGTGGCGAGGTCGGGCGAAGCACGCGCCGTCCACACCCTGATGCCGGGGGCGCATTCGCCTCCGGGGACGCGTCCGCCCGAGCCCGCGCCCTTGGGTGCGGGTCGCCCGTATGGGCAGTCGACCGCGGCGACATGCGCCGGGGTCGGGCGCGCGTGCGCGAAGGGCGGCGGTGGAAACTCGGACGGCCTCGCCTGAGGGCTCCGATCGGCGGAAAGCTTTGCCACGCGGCGACCGGGCGACCAGCGTCGGCGAGTTTCCCGTCGCGATTTCCCGGACCATGTTTCTCCCCGCCCGCCCCTCTCGCCGCTCGGCCGGTCTCTTCTTTGACGGGGGCCCCGGCGCGTGGGTGCGGGAAGCGGCCACGATCCGCATCCCGCCGCTCCGCGGCGTCGACTCGCTGCAACTCGAGGGCATTCTCCTTGCCGGTGACGGCTCGCCCGCCTCCCTCGGCCTGCGCATCCGCGCCGCCGGGCACGCCCGACGGCTGGCGATCCGGAACGCAGGACCTTGGGCGCTCTCCCTCCCCCTCTCCCGCGACCATGCGGACGGGGTGGAACTGTCCCTCACTCTGCTCGGGGTGACTCGGCCGAATGCCCTCGCGTGGTTGGGCCGGGTCACCGGACTTGCCGCCCTCCAGCCGTACCGACGGCAGGAACGCAACCGACGCCTCCGTCTCCTCCGCATCGCGGACGGCGCCGGGCGCACCCTCTACGACTTCACGCCGGGCGATCTCCGCCTCGATGGCTCCTTCGTCCGCGAGCGATTGGCTTTCGGCTTGAACGTCGCGGGCTTCGTCACCGCGCACCTCGGCATCGGCGAGAGCGCGCGGTGCATGGTGCGAGCGGCCGATGCGGCCGGCCTTGCCGTGACGCCCATCGACCTGCGTCTGCCGTGCAAGAATCCCCGCCACGACCAGACCCTTGCCTCCCGTCTCCGGACTGATCCCGAACACCCGGTGACGGTCGTCCACGTGGATCCTCCCGCGAGCCGCGACCTTGAGCACCACCACGGCAGGGCCTTCCGTTCGGGACGCTACCTGATCGGATATTGGGCATGGGAGTTGCCGGAGTTCCCCGATGCGTGGCTGCCCGCTTTCGGCTGCTTCGATGAGATCTGGTGCCCCAGCGAGTTCGCCCGGCGCGCGATCGCGGCCAAGTCGCCCCTGCCCGTGCTGACCATGCCCCACGCGGTCGCATTCGCGCGTCCAGAGGATCCCACCGCCACGCTCCGCTCCCGACTGGGACTGCCGCTCAACGGATTCCTGTTCCTCGTCCTCTACGACCTGAACAGCTATTCGGCCCGCAAGAACCCGCAGGCGGCGATTGAGGCGTTCCGCATGAGCGGCCTCGCCGACCGTGGTGCCGGGCTGGTGGTCAAGGTCCACTCCGCCGAGGGTAATCCCGACGAGCTGGAGCAACTCCGCGACCGCCTGACCACCCTGCCCGCCTCACACCTCATCGCACGGGCCTTGGATCGCACGGACCTGACCGCGCTGCAGGCGGCGTGCGACTGCTACGTCAGCCTCCATCGCGCCGAGGGTTTCGGTCTGGCGGTCGCCGAGGCCATGTATCTGGGCAAGCCGGTCATCACGACGGACTGGTCCGCCACCACGGAATTCGCGAATGCGTCCACCGCCCTTCCCGTGCCGGCGGTGGAGGTGGAACTCACGGAAGATCACGGCCCCTACCGCCGCGGCCAGCGGTGGGCGGAACCCGACCTCGCCGCTGCCGCGCGCCAGATGTGTCGCGTGGTGGAGGACCACGCGCTGCGGGAACAGATCGGAGCGGCGGCTCGGCGCCGGATCGAGGAACGCTTCTCGCCCCTCGCCGTCGGCACGCTATACCGGCGCCGCTTGGAGACGCTGGCACTGCAGGAGAAGATTCCGTGGAAAGCCCGTTGACGCTTGTTGACCTCAGCCACACCAGCCACACGCGGGCCCGGACCGGCGTGCAGCGGGTCTGTCGCTCCCTGACCCGCGCGGTGTCGGGGCTGACCGGACCGGAGCGAACGCAGGCGATCACATGGGATCCCTTCGGTCGACGCTGGCGGGTCCTCGGGGAGCGTGAGACGACGGCGCTGGCCAACGACGATCCCGGACGCGCCCGCGGTGCATCGTGGCCGCTCGGCCTTCGTCTCCGCGGCTGGTCCGAGCGCCTGCGGGGCGCGGCCCCGCCCGCGCTGCCGACGGACGCCCAGCTGATCGTGCCTGAGATCTTTTCCGCGGCGGTCGGACAGGCTCTGCCTCGCTTGCTGTCCGCGGTGAAGGGGCCCAAGGTGGCCCTGTTCCACGACGCGATCGCCCTTCGTCTGCCGGAGCTTTCGCCGCGGAACACGGTGGCGCGCTTCCCGCTCTACCTTCAACAACTGCTCGCGTTCGACGGCGTCGCCGCCGTGTCCCGCGACTCGCACGATGCGCTGGTCGACTGGTGGCGCTGGCTCCGCGTCCCGACTCCGCCCCCGGTCGCGACGATTCCCCTGGCGGCGGATCCGCCCGCGCGCGACCGTGTCCTTGCCCGGACGACGCGGGTCCCCGTGGTCCTCTCCGTGGGGAGCATCGAGGGTCGCAAGAATCACCGGTCGCTCCTCGAGGCGGCCGAGGTTCTTTGGGCGGAGGGGGTGGCGTTCGAGCTCCGGCTCGTCGGGTTCGCGCAGGCGGAGACTGGCAAAACGGTGCTCACGGAAATTCGTCGCCTGCAGCAACGGGGGCGGGCGCTCCGCTATGACGGTCCCCTCGATGAGCGGGCGCTGAATGCGGCCTACCATGAGTGCGCGTTCACGGTTTATCCCTCGCTGATGGAAGGCTTCGGCCTGCCTGTGCTCGAAAGCGTGGGGTACGGGAAACCGTGCGTATGCTCGGGACGTGGCGCGCTGGGCGAGGCCGCCCGCGGCGGCGGATGCTTCACGCTGGAACACGTCGATGCGCCTTCTATGGCGGACGCCTTGCGCACCCTCCTGACCCAGCCCGGCCGGCGACAGGCGCTCGCGGAGGCGGCCCTTGCTCGTCCGGCTCGCGGATGGAGCGCACACGCCACCGAATTGCTCGACTGGATGCGCGAGCTTCGCGGGCGGCCGGGAGGCCCGCGCTGAAACCAGTTGCCTCCGCCGGCGGTCGGGGCAGCGTTGCCGTCTCATGGCGTTCCCCTTTTTCAACCGGGCTCCGAAGCCGCTGCTGGAGCGGTGTCGCAATGACTATGCGACGAAGATGCGCCTGAAGTACGCCCCCTACTACCACGCCATGGAGGAGCAGGCGGGGACGCGCGTGAGGTTGGACGGGAAAGAGATGATCATGCTCTCGAGCAATGATTACCTCGGGTTCTCCTTCCACCCCAAGGTGATCGAGGCGGCGCAGGCCGCAGTCCGGCGCTGGGGCACCAGCACGACCGGTGCACGGCCGTCCAACGGCTCCCGCGCCTACCACCTTGAGCTTGAGGACGCGCTGGCCGGGTTTCTCGGGCGCGAGGCCTGTCACGTGCACTCCGCCGGCTACCTCTCCGTGATGGCCAGCGTCGCCGGCTTTGCGCAGAAGGGCGACCTCGTCCTCGCGGACAAAAACCTGCACTCCTGCCTCTGGGATGGCATCCGCCTGTCGCACGCCACCGTCGAGCGATTTTCCCACAACAACCCGGACGACCTGCGCCAGTTGCTCCAGACTGCCGGCGCCGACGCGGCCAAGCTGCTCATCATCGAGGGAGTGTATTCGATGGAGGGACACATCGCCCGCCTCCCGGAGCTCACGGAGATCGCCGGGGAGTATGGTTGCTTCACGGTGCTCGACGACGCGCACGGATTCGGCGTGCTCGGGCGGCAGGGCCGGGGTACGGCGGATCATTTCGGCCTGAGCGACAAGATCGATGTGCTCTGCGGCAGCCTGTCGAAATCGCTGGCGAGCACGGGCGGCTTCGTCGCCGGCTCGCGGGAAACCATCGAGTACCTGCGCACGCATTCGAAGCAGACGATCTTCTCGGCCGCGATCGCCCCGAGCCAGGCCGGTGCGGCCCTCGCCGCGCTGCAGTTGATGCAGTCGGAGCCCGAGCACTTGGAACGACTCTGGCGCAACACCCGGCGCTACCTCGCGATCTTGAAGTCACTGGGACTCGACACGTGGGAGACCCAGACCCCGGCGGTTCCGATCGTCCTCGGCTCCCGGGAGAACGCCTATCGGTTCTGGCGCGCCCTGCTGGATCGCGGCATCTTCACGGTGATGTCCATCGCTCCCGCCGTGCCACCGGGCAAGGACCTCATCCGCACCGCAGTGTCAGCGATGCACACAGACGAGGAAATCGATCGCATCGGCGAGGCGATGGCCCACGCGGTCAAGTCGCTCTAGACACCCGTGCCCGCGGCCACCCGGTGCCCGCGGCACGCCTGCAGCACGGACGCGATCGTCCCGCTCCAACGCGGTAGCCGCCGCTCCGTCGCCTCGCGCATCCGCATGCGCCAGTGCGCGTCATCAAAGAGCATGCGCTCAAGCGCCTGCTCCCACGCCGCCACGTCATGCGGGAGCAGCACCTCGCAACCGCCCCCGACCGCGCTCTCCCGGATCGCAGCGACGTCCCCGCAGAGACAGGGTCGTCCGGCCCACAGGGACTCAAGGACAGGCAGCCCGCACCCTTCCGCGAGACTGGGAAACGCGGTGCATCGAGCACCATCGAGCCGCTCCGCAAGACGCACATCGTCGAGACGCGCCTCATGCACCACGAGGCCGGGATAACGTCGGCCCAGCGCCGCCACGCGCCGGGCGATGGGCCCCCCGAAGTGAGGGTTTACCCGGCCCACGACCACGATCCGAAACAGCCGACCGCGACGCCAAAGCCGCTCCGCGGCATCGAGCAGGACGGTCTGGTTCTTGCGGGGCTCAAGGATGCCGACGGCGACCACGTTGCGTGGCGGCATCGTCGCGGGCGGAACCCCGCGCGGCTGACCCAATCCGTCGGCTCCGAGGGTGATCACGCCGATCCTCGCCCGCGGGACCAAGCCCTGCCAGCGCCAGAGTTCATCGAGGTCCCGCGCGCTGTCCGCCGACACCGCCAGCACGTCGTCGAACTCCGCCAGGAGTTTCACGTACGCCGCGTGACGCCCGACGCTGCGAGCCCACGTGATTTGTGGCTGCCGCAGCGGAATCGCATCGTGAAAGACGGCGACGGCGCGACCGCCCCGGCGCGCGAGCCAAGCGCGGATCCCCGGACGCTCCTCGTCCGAGAAGAGCTCGCTGGTCAGGAAACAGTCCCCCGGACCGAGTTCCCCGGACCACTCCCGCCAGCGGATGGGTGTGACGACGTCCGAGCCCGCCGAACGCAAACGTGCGGAAACGCGATTTAGTCCGGAGAAATGCGGCGACCGCGACGCCTGGGTGACATCGAGGAAGATCATGGCTCCTGCCTCCCGCCCGAGCGGAAGGCCGCAGCCAGCACCGCCGCGTTGCGCCGCGCGTCGTAGTTTTCCTCCGTCCATCGCCGGGCTTCGCGGCGCACGGCCTCCGCGAGCGCATCGTCCGTGACGATGCGACGCAACGCCGCCTCCCAGCGCGCCGGCTCGTCCAGCGGCGCCACGAAGCCGGACCGTCCCTCGGTCACCGCCTCCTGCGGGCCGGCCTCCGGCGTGGTGACCACGAGTACGCCCGCACTCATCGCCTCGGGGATGACGTTCGGCAGGCCGTCGCGATCGCCGCTGGCCGCAACCACGCCGGTGTGCACCAGCACGTCCGCCCACTCCAGTTGGCGCCAGACCTCATGGGAAGGAAGCTGCCCGAGCAGCTGCACGCGACCACGAAGGCCCTCTTCGTCGATCTTTCGTTCCAGTGCCGCTCGCAAGGGCCCCTCACCGACGATTCGCACGGTGAAGGAGAAGGATTGCCCTTTGAGGTGACGGTAGACGGCGACCTGCCGCAGGAGACCCTTTTTTTCCACGAGTCGGGCCACACAGAGGATGCGAAGGGGCTCGCGCCGATCGCGGAGCGGACGCAGCGCGGGAAAAGCGTCGAGCCCCCTCCGAATCACGAGCACCTTCCCCCGCCCCAGCCCGCGGCGCTGCAGTTCCGTCGCCGCCATGGCCGTCGAGGTGTGGACGAATCGCGCCGCCGCCACTTTCTCCGGCAGCCACGGATCGCCGCCGTCCTGATAGAGGTCGTAGGCGTGCACCCCGACGCTGTAGGGATGGCCGTTGAGGCGATGCAGAATCCACGCTGCGGTCGCCGGACCGCCGCCCCACACCGCGTGGATCCACTGGACTCCGGCCCGGCGGAACCCGCGGTAGTGGACCCCCGCAAAGCCCGCACCGAGAAAGTTCTCCAAGAGGGTCAACGCGGAACCGCTTCGCCGCGTCAACACGCCCGCCACGAGGCGCCAGAATACGCGCGGGTGGACCACCGCCGCCCACGGGATGATCCCGAGGAGTTCCAGCAGCCGCCATTTGGAAAACGTCGCCACCGGCACGCCGGCGAACGTCCCGCCGCCGCCCCAGAGCGAGAACAACCGCACGTCGACTCCCTGCGCGAGCATCGCCCGCACCTCCCGCTGCAGAAACGTCTCCGAGACCTTCGGGAACGTGGTGAACAGGTAGGCCACGGTCGGCGAGGACGCGCTCACGGCCTCGATCCTCCGGCGGGGCCAGGCTCGATCGCTTCAAAGGGCCAGCGCCGCAGCGACAGGTTCGCGGCGTCCGCCGCCAGTTGCACGATCTCGTCGATCAGCAGCGTGGGGTCCTCCGCGTAGCGCAGGCTTAGGAAAGCCCGAAGGTAGGCGTCGAAACGCTCCGGCGCGCGGACCCAGGCCGACAGCAAGTCGGCGAAGTCCCCTGCCTGCTCGATCTTGGCCGACTGCGCCCCGTTCCGGAAGAACTTCCACGTCAGGCGCTCCTGCGGCATGATGCCACCGAAGGCATTGAAGATGATCGGGCACCGGAAGTGCAGCGCCTTCGCGCAGGTAGTGGTGCCGCCGCGAGTGACGATGACGTCGCTCGCCTGCATGAGGCGGTGGACCTGGTCGGAGTAGCCCTCGATGTGGAGACGGAGCTCCGGATGCTGCGCCCGCCACCGCACCAGCGCGTGGTGGGTGTCCTTGTCGCGCCCGCAGATCACGATCGCCTGCACACGGTCGGAGTGCTTGAGCAGCGCGGGCAGCAGGGCGAAGTGGTTGTTCGCGCCGTTGCCGCCAGTCGCGAGGAAGACCGTGAAGCGGTCCGCCTTCAGTCCAAGATCCTGTTCACGGAAGCGCGCGACACCGGCGGCGTCGAACACCTCGCGGTGCGCGCGGGGCGCCATCAGGTGACCCCGCACGAGGCAGCGGTCCGCCGGAATGCCCTTGCGCACCGCGAAGTCGCGGGCGGTCGGCGTGCGCGAGTAATAGCGGTCAACCGTCGGCTCGATCCAATTGACGGAATAGCCCCAGCCGCCGGAGAACTCGCCGCAGTACGTCACGCAACGTACGCGGTCAGGCGCGAGGATGCGCCGCGCGAGCGGAAAGTACCCGCAGTTCAGGCAGTCGTGCACGCTGAGAATGAGGTGCGGGCGGTACTCGCGGAGCGCGTCGACGTAATACCCGCGGCCGAGGGAGACCGTGCGGCGGTTGAGCACGGCCAGCAGCTCCACGATCGCGTAGTAGATCCCGTGCAGGAAGGGCACCCGGCGCTGGATCCAGTTGTAGAGATGCACGCCGCCGCGGTTCACGACGGAGGAGCGCTCGAGCATCTGTTCGATGCGGACGTCCACGCCGTGGCGGTAGAGTTGGAAGCACCAATCCGCGAAGGCCTCGGCGCGGGCGTCGTGACCACCGCCGGTGCTCGAGGTGAGGACGAGGATGCGGACCTGCTCCACGCTCAATGGACCCCGAAATACTGCGCGAGCACCCAACGGCGCAGCCCGCCTGGGGCGAGGCGGGCGAGGAGCGGCCCGAGCCGCGCCTGGAAGAAGGAACCGCTTCGCACCACGCCGGAGCGGCCGCGCCGCAGCGCGCGGATGAGATCATGGGCCACGGTCTCCGGCGCTGGCCCCTCCGCAAGGTTGCGCTCCAGCCGTGCCCAAATCCGTTGTTCGCGCGCGTGGTCGAGGGCAGCGGTGGCTCGCATGGCTTGGTTGAACGGGGTGCGGGTGTCGCCGGGCCGGAAATCAATCACCGTGACGGCCGTCCCGCGGCATTCAACGATCAAACTCTCGCTCAGAGCCGAGAGGCCGGCCTTCGCCACGTTGTAGGCGCTCATCAGCGGCAAGGGAAATTCCACCGCCAGCGAGGAGACGTGCACCAAGGTGCCGCGGCCGGGCGGACGCGTGGCGAACCCCTGCACCGCGAGTCGGCTGAGGCGGGCCGTGCTGAGCAACAGGGCGGCCACGGCGTCCTCCCAGACGCCCGCATCCGCCGCCGCGAATGCGCCGAATTCGCCGAAGCCGGCGTTCTGCACGCAGACCGTGAACGCCCCGCCGGCGGCGCGCTGCGCGGCGAGGAAAGCGGCCTCCGCCCCCGCCGGATCCCGCAGGTCGAGCGCGACCGCATGGAAGCGTGGATCGCCGGACCAACTGGACAGCCGGCCGAGGTCGCGCGCGGTGCCCCAGACGTCGTAGCCCTCCGCGAGCAGAAGCGCCACGACGGCGTGGCCGAGGCCGCTGCTCGCGCCCGACACCCACGCCGTGCGCCGTTCCAGCGCGCTCCGGGTCTCCGCAACGGGTGTGAGGCTAGGCACGACGGAGCACGAGACAGACGTTGGCACCGCCGAATCCGCTGCTGTTGTTCAACACGACCCGCGGTTCAGCGGCGACGGTCTGACGGGGGATGTTCATGCCGGCACACGCCGGATCCGGGTTCGAGAGGTGCGCGGAGCCGGGGAGGAATCCCTCCCGCAGCGCGAGGGCGCAGAATCCGGTCTCCATCGCGCCCGCAAGGGAGAGTCCGTGACCCGTCAGCGCCTTCGTCGAACTCACCGCCACCCGGCCGATGTCGCTGCCGAAGACCGCGCGCAGCGCCCGCACCTCCGAGATATCCCCGATCGGCGTCGACGTGGCATGCGCGTTCACGTAATCCACCTCCGTCGATGCGATGCCCGCCGCCCGCAGCGACCGCTCGATCGCGAGGCGCAGACCGTGCCCCTCCGGATGGGAGATGGCGACGTTGTACCCGTCCGACGCCTGCCCCCATCCCGCGACCTCGCAGTAGGGCACGACGCCGCGGCGCTCCACCTCCGCTTCCGTCTCCAGCACGAGGACCGTCGCCCCCCCGGTTCCCACGAAGCCATCCCGCGCCACGTCGAAGGGCCGGGACGCCGTGTCCGGATCCGGATTGAGCGACAGCGCCCGCATGCCCGCGAACGGGAGAATCGTATCCACGTTGCCGTCCTCCGCGCCCACCACGAACATCCGCTTCTGTCGTCCGAGAACCAGATCGTCGAAAGCGAACCCGAGGGCGTGGGAGGATGATGCACACGCCGACGACAAGCCGCAGGACACTCCCTTGATCTTGAAGTGAGCGACGAGGTTGAACTGCACCGTGCCGGCGATCGAGGCCACGATGCCCAGCGGCGGACACCGCATCACTCCCTGCTGGTGCATTTGATTCAGCAACCGGCCCAGGATCGTGGGCGACCCGCCCGACGCGGCATAGAGCCCGGTGTCCTGATTGGAGATGTCGGTATCCCCGAGGCGCGCATCGCGGATCGCCTGCTGCATCGCGCAATAAGCAAAGAGCGCGTTCGGACAGAGGCTCCGCAGAACCTCCCGTTTCAGTCGGTACTCCGACGGGTAGGTCCAGTCCTCGGGATCCGGGGAGTCCACCCCGAAGCCGCGCACCGGGGCCGCGACCTTGACCGGGACCTCCGGCTTGTCGAACGGCGGGTAGCGCACCATGCCGTGCCGCAACTCGCGCAGACTGCGGGAGACCGCCTCGCGGTCGTTGCCGATGCTGGTAATGAAGCCGACGCCGGTGACGAAAATCCGAGCCATGGTTGTCAGAACGGCACCGGGCGGAATCAGGTGCCGGGAAAACCTCAATCCTGATGCTGCGTCCTGCGGGGTCAACGCGGGAACCGAGATCCCCGCCCGCCCCACCAGAACCTAGGACGCCGAGACCGCTGCCGCCGCCAGCGGAGGCTGCCCTCCGGCGGCGTCGCGGGGGTGTGACGGCGCGCCGGCGGCCGCGTTGTTTCTCGCACCGACCGTCTGGGTCGCTTCGTCGGCGTAGGCAAACGTGAGCGTGACCTCCTCCGCGACCGCGGCCTTGTCCTGACCGACGCGGATGGAGCCTTCGAACGTCGCCAGCGGCATCTTCACCCGCCGCGGTCGCACGCTGAGCGTGAGCGTGTCGCCCGGACGGCAGATGCGATGGCACCGGACGCCTTCACAACTCGTGAATAGGATGCGCGACGGATCGACCCGCTTCCCGGGCTCCGCGTGCGCGCCCTCAAGGAGAAACAGCACCGCGAGTTGCCCCAGCGCCTCGAGCATGATCGAGGCCGGGAGGACCGGGTTGTCCTTGAAATGCCCCTGGAGGAAAAATTCCTGACCGGTGATCTTGTACTTGCCCTGCGCGCCGGCCGATCCGATCTGCGCCTCGTTGATGAAGAGGAACGGCGGCTGGATCGGCATCACCGCCGCCACCTGCTCGACCGGAAGGAACCGCGTTGGTTTCGGCAGGGGCAGGCCACGCACCTTGCAATCAATGAAGGTCTTCACGTCGCCGACGGTGCGCAGGTTGCGCAATTCGTCGTTATTGGTCTGCATCTGCAGCACCTCCTCCACGAGCATCACGGTCTCCATCATCGTGAGCGAGTCGACTCCGAGGTCTTCGACCAAGCGGAGATCGTCGTCGCCCTCGCGCAGCTTCGGACGCAGCTCCAACTCCACGAAGCGTTCGATCACGCCCAGGACAATGGTCGGCAGCAGGGCCACATCCCGGGTCCGGCGGAACTGCACCGCTGCCTCGACCGTGGCCGCCGAGCAACGCTTGAGCGACTCCCGCATGGCAACCTCGTCCTCGGGGGAGAACGGCTTGGGTGGCACTTCCGCTCGGTTCGGAGCCGCCTCATTGCTCGGGGGGACATCGGACATCATAGGTCTTTGTAAGTTATCTGGTTTTCGGAAGTAAACGCAAAAGACGAGCCCACGCGGCCGCCCCAAGGCAGACGCGCGGTGCCCAGGGACGGAGGGTACCGGCGTTACGCCCGACCGTCCACCGCGCGTAACCGGACCGCAATGAGCCCGAGCGGCGACGCACGCGCCAAGGCGACGGGCTGACCGTGGACCGGGAAGCCCGCATGCGCGGCGTCCCGATCGCTCCCGCGAAGCGCGCAATTCGCCTAGGGATGCTGATCCGCTCCCTCAAGCAAACGGATGGCGGCGCTGGCTTTCGCGTGACAATGTCTTGCGAAGGCCTCGTTCTTGGTCCCGGTTAACAGACCCCTTCGAATCACCCCGCATGCGGGACTATTTTGCACGCCGCCTCCTTCTGATTCCCCCAACCCTCTTGGGAATCACCCTGATCGTGTTCCTGATTACCCGCGTGGTGCCCGGGGGGCCGATTGAGCGGGCGATCATGGAGGCGAAGACCGCCGAAAATGCGTTGGGCGGTGGTGCCGATGCCGGTGCCGGTGCGATTTCCGAGGAGCAGATGGCGCAGCTCAAGGCGTACTACGGATTCGATCAGCCGCCGCTGACGGCCTATGTGACTTGGCTCGGCAAGGTGCTGCGAGGTGACTTGGGCATGTCCTACCGCTTCAACGAGCCCGTGCTCGACATCATCCTCGCTCGCCTGCCGGTTTCCCTGACCTACGGACTGATCACGCTCTTCCTCGTCTACACGGTCTGCATCCCGCTGGGCGTGCTGAAGGCGATCAAGCATCGGACGGCGCTGGACAACATCACGTCGGCCATCGTTTTCACGGGCTACGCGATCCCGGGCTACGCGCTCGGCGCGATTGTCGTGGTGTACCTCGCCGCCCGCCGCGGTTGGTTCCCGATGGGCGGATTCGTCGGCCGGGATTTCGCGGATCTCTCCTGGGGAGGCAAGTTGGTCGACTTTGCCCACCATGCGGCCCTGCCCCTCGTCTGCTACACGGTCGGCAGCTTCGCCCTCGTCACGCTGCTGATGAAGAACCACCTGATGGACAACCTCGCGGCCGACTTCGTGCGCACGGCCGTGGCCAAGGGCGTGTCGTTCCGCACCGCCGTCGTCCGACACGCGCTGCGCAATTCGCTGATTCCGATCGCCACCCACTTCGGGCACAACTTCACCCTCCTCGTCTCCGGCTCGTTCCTCATCGAGTTCATTTTCGACATCAACGGCATGGGGCTCCTCGGCTACACGAGCGTCGTGGACCGCGACTACCCCACGGTCATGGGTGTGCTCCTGATCTCCTCCCTGCTGCTGCTCCTTGGCAACATCCTCTCGGATGTCCTCGTGGCGCTGGTCGACCCGCGCGTGCGGTTCAAGTAGTCCGACTCCGGCCCCGCCATGCGTTTCGCGTTCCCGCGCCTGCGACTGAACCCGCTGACCCGGAAGAAGCTCCTGCGCTTCCGGCAGATCCGGCGCGGCTATGTCTCATTCCTCATCCTCTGCGGACTGATCGGGCTCTCCGCCATCGCGGAGGTGCTGGTGAATCACCGCGCGCTGGTCGTGCGCTACGAAGGACGGTGGTACTTCCCGACGTACGGGGCGATCCATCCCGGGCGGGACTTTGGACTCCCGTACGAGTACGAGGTCAACTACCGCGACCTGAAGACCCAGTTCGCCGGCACCAACAACTGGGTGCTCCTTCCCCCGGTTCCCTTCAGCCCGGTCGAGAACTGCTACCGCAACGAGACCTTCAAGCCGCGGCCCCCGGACTGGTCGAAGCGCCACTTCCTCGGCACCGACCAGATCAACCGCGACATCCTCGCCCGCCTACTCTACGGATTCCGCAATGCGCTGATTTTCGCCGGGTGCTTCATCGTACTGACCTACCTGATCGGCATCACCCTCGGATGCCTCATGGGGTACTTCGGCGGCTGGTTCGACCTCTTCGTCCAGCGCCTGATTGAGATCTGGTCCAACGTTCCCTTCCTCTTCGTCGTCATCATCGTCGCATCGGTCGTGCCAGCCGGCGTCGGCATGAGTCTCGGCATCCTGCTCGCGATCGTCGTGCTCTTCTCGTGGACGGGCATGACCTACTACATGCGGTCGGCGACGTACCGGGAAAAGGCGCGCGACTACGTCCACGCCGCGCAGGTCCTCGGGGCGCCGACGCACCGCATCATCTTCAACCACATCCTCCCGAACACGCTGTCGACGATCGTGACGTTCGTGCCCTTTACGGTCGCCGGCGCGATCAGTTCCCTCACCGCGCTCGACTTCCTCGGCTTCGGGCTGCCTCCCCCCACACCGAGCTGGGGCGAACTGCTCCGTCAGGGCACCTCCAACCTCAATGCACCCTGGATCGTCGCCTCCTCCTTCTCCGCCCTCGTGGTGGTGCTGGTGCTCGTGACCTTCATCGGCGAGGCGGTGCGCGAGGCGTTCGATCCAAAGAAATTCACCACGTATCAGTAAAGCCATGACCTCCCGACCCGAACGCCTCCCCCTCCTTCCCCGTGCATGCCTCGCAATGGGAGCCGCGTGCGCCCTCCTGCTCCTTGCCGGCTGCGGCCCGAAGGCGCCGGGCGACCAGCCCGCAGCGGCGGGAGCGAAGACGGCGACCCTCCCCGATATGGAGGCCGATCTGGCCCGGACCCTGACCGAGCAGCCCGGCTTCTACCAGCAACGCCCGCTGAGCGACCTTCCCGCCGGCCTGCCTTGGCAGGACGGCTCGGACCTACCCGAGTTCGCCGACCCCGCGGCCCGCAAGGGAGGCACCTTCCGCTACTACATTCAGGACTTCCCCCGGACGCTGCGAACGATCGGTCCGGACGCCACCGGCGGCATCCGACCCTACCTGCTCGACTACGTTTCAGTCTACATTCTCCACGACCACCCGAACGTCGCCGGGCGCATGATCCCCGGCCTCGCCCGCGAGTGGGCCGTCGATGACGCCGCCCGCACCGTCTACTACCGACTCGACCCGGACGCTCGCTGGTCCGACGGGCAGCCGGTCACGACCGATGACATTGTCTTCACGTTCTACCTCATGCGCAGCCCGCACCTCGGCGAGCCTTGGTACAACAACTTCTACAGCACCCGGTATGAGCGCCTGACGGTTTACGATCGGTACACCTTTGCCCTGACCGCCCCGCAGCGGCGTCCCGGGCTCGATGAACAGATCAGCCAGTTCGCGCCCTATCCCCGGCACGCCTTCAAGGACTTCGGCCCCGGCTGGCTGGAGCGGTACCAGTGGCGGACGCTGCCAACGACGGGCGCGTACACGCTGCTGGATCGGGACGTCGACAAGGGCCGCTCCGTCACCTTCACCCGCCTGACCGACTGGTGGGCGCGGGACAAGCGCTTCTTCCGCGGCCGCTTCAATCCCGACAAGTTCCGCCTCGACGTGATCCGCGATCCGGACAAGGCCGCCGAGGCCTTCGCCCGCGGTGACCTCGACATGTTTCCGCTCTCCCTCCCGAAATTCTGGTACGAGACCATCTCCAGCGAGCACCCTGCCGTGAAGTCGGGCATGATCGTCCGGACCAAGTTCTTCAACCGGATCCCGCGCCCGGACTGGGGACTCTGGATCAACTCGCACAAACCGGGCCTCGACCAGAAGGACGTGCGACTGGGCATTCATTACGCGACCAACTTCGACCTCGTGTGCGCCCAGTTCTTCCGGGGCGACGCGGTGCGCTTGGAGACGCGCTCGGATGGCTATCCTTTCCGCGTCCATCCGACCCTGACCTACCGTCGTTTCGATCCGGAGCGGGCCCGGGAGCACTTCGCCAAAGCCGGATTCACCACGCAGGGCGCGGACGGCGCGCTCACCAACGCCGCGGGAGCCCGACTTTCATTCACGCTGACCATGGGTCGCCCGGACCTCCGCGATCTGCTTCCGATTCTCAAGCAGGAGGCGCTGAAGGCCGGCCTCGAACTGCGCCTCGAGGTCTTGGACTCGACGACCGGCTGGAAGAAGGTGCAGGAGAAGAATCACGACATCACGCTCGTGGCGCTCGCGCGGTCGGTGGAGCCCTTTCCCCGCTACTGGGAAATCTATCACGGCTCGAACGCCTACGAGGACGCCTACCTCGATGCAGCCGGCAAGCCGGTGAACAAAGCCTCGGAGGGCACGCCGAACCCGAAACCCGGCAAGGTGCGTGTGCAGACGAACAACATGACGATGACGTTCGTGCCGGAACTCGACCGACTGATCGAGGCGTATGACCAGGCGGAGACCATGGAGGAGATCAAGCGGATCGCGGTCCAGATCGAGGAGATCATTTACGATCAGGCCTCGTGGGTGAACGGCTGGGCGCTGCCGTTCTATCGCGTTGGCTACGCCCGCCATGTCCGCTGGCCGCAGGGCTTCAACGTCGCCAAGAGCCGCACGGCCGATGAATTCTTCCTCAGCTGGATCGACGAGGACGCGCGCCGCGAGACCGAGGAGGCGCGTCGCTCCGGCAAGACGTTCCCGGCCCAGGAACTGACGTTCGACCCGTTCGCCCGCTGAGTCCGCTTCCCGCGTGAGCGCCGCCGCCCCATCATCCCCGCCCGCCGACGTCATCCTCGACGTCCGCAACCTCGTCACGACGTTCGACACGGATGCTGGCACGCTCACGGCCGTCGACGGCGTCAGCCTGCAGGTGCGCCGCGGCCGCACCCTCGGCGTGGTCGGGGAGTCCGGCTGCGGCAAGAGCGTCACCGCGCTCTCCATCATGCGACTGCTCCCGCAGCCCATGGGGCGCATCCGTGCCGGTCAGATCATCTTCGAGGGCGAGGACATCGCTGCCATCCCGATTGAGGCGATGCGACGCATCCGCGGCGGCAAAATCGGGATGATCTTTCAGGAGCCGATGACGGCCCTGAACCCCGTCCACTCGATCGGTCGCCAGCTCAGCGAAGTATTCCTGCTCCACCGCACCCGCGACCGGAGCGAGGCCTTGCGACTGTCAGTCGAGATGCTCACCAAGGTCGGAATCCCCTCCCCCGAGATCCGGGTCTCCGAGTACCCGCATCAACTCTCCGGCGGAATGCGGCAGCGCGTGGTGATCGCGATGGCGCTCGCCTGCTCTCCCTCCCTCGTCATCGCCGACGAACCGACCACGGCGCTCGACGTCACGATCCAAGCGCAGATCCTCGACCTGATGCGCGCGCTCCAGCGGGATCTCGGCATGGCGATTGTCCTCATCACCCACGATCTCGGCGTCATCGCGGAGATGTGCGACGACGTCGTCGTGATGTACGGCGGACGCGTCGCCGAGTCCGGACCCGTCGACCGGATTTTCCGCTCTCCCTCCCATCCCTACACCCGCGGTCTGCTGCAATCCATTCCCCGGCTGAGCACCCCGCGGAAGAGCCGACTCAGCGTCATCGAGGGCATGGTGCCGGGGCTGGCCGACCTTCCGCCGGGCTGCCGTTTCCAGAACCGCTGTCCGCACCGGATCGGCGCGTGCGCGAGCCAACCCACGCTGGACGTGGTGTCGTCCGGACATGAAGTCGCCTGCCATCGCTGGCGCGATCTTCCCGTCGCCGCGGAGGTGCGCTCATGAGTGCTCCGCTGCTCGAGGTCCGCGATTTGCAGATGCACTTTCCGGTCAAGGAGGGTGTCTTCCAGCGTGCCCGAAAGGTGTGCCGGGCGGTCGATGGCGTGAGTTTCGCGCTGCGCCCCGGCGAGACGATCGGCCTCGTCGGCGAGTCGGGCTGCGGCAAGTCCACGCTCGGCAAGTGCATCGTCCGCCTCCATCGCCCGACCGCCGGCACGATCCGTTTCGACGGGCTCGATCTCGCGCCGCTTTCGGCGAGCCAGCTCAAACCCCACCGCCGTCACCTGCAGATGATCTTCCAGGATCCGGTGGAGTCGCTGAACTCGCGGCACACGGTGGGCGACATCCTCGCTGAACCGTTCCTGATCCATGGGCTGGGCGACGCCGCGTGGCGACGGCGCAAGGTGCTCGATCTGCTCGGCAAGGTCGGACTGCCCGCGAGCGCGGCGGACCGCTATCCCTTCGAGTTCTCCGGCGGACAGCGGCAGCGCATCGGCATCGCTCGCGCGATCGCCCTGGAGCCGCGACTGGTGATCTGCGACGAGCCGGTCTCCGCCCTCGACGTTTCCATCCAGAGCCAGGTGCTGAACCTGCTGCTCGACCTGCAACGGGAGATGGGCCTGAGCTACCTCTTCATCGCCCACAATCTCGCGGTCGTGAAGCATGTCTCGGATCGGGTCGCGATCATGTACCTCGGGCGCATCGTCGAATTCGCCGAGGCGGACGACGCCTACCGCGATGCCCGCCATCCCTACACGCGGGCGCTGATCTCCGCCATCCCGGAACCGTCGCCACACCGGGCGCGGGAACGCATCGTCCTTGCCGGTGATGTCCCGTCCCCGATCAACCCGCCCGGCGGATGCCCCTTCCACACCCGCTGCCCTCACGCCACCGAGCGCTGCCGGGTGGAGGCTCCCGCGCTCCGCGAGGTGCCGGGACGCCCAGGCCACACGGTGGCGTGCCACTACGATCTCGTCTAGCCGCCGCTCCGGCGGCCGTGGTCCAACGGCCTTGCTGAAGCCCGTCGCCGCCTCCCACCGCCTTCCCCCTGAACGTTCCCTTTCTCGCCGCGCGACCGCGGCTTCCGCCGCTCTCCCCGGCGTTCCGTCCGCCGCAAGCCGCCCGTCCACTCACCCCCCAGCCGTCATCAGACACCGAGTCATGCGCCACTGCATCTACCCCGGCACGTTCGACCCCATCACTTACGGTCATCTCGATGTCCTGCGACGCGCGGCCCGTCTCTTCGATCGCGTAACCGTCGCCGTGGCGGTGAATCCGGGGAAGGGCCCGGTCTTCGGCGTCGAGGAGCGCATGGCGATGATCCGCCCAAACCTCGCCGATCTCCCCAATGTCGCCGTGACCTCCTTTGGCGGGTTGCTGATGGAGTTTGCCCGTGTCCAGGGAGCCGACGCCATCATCCGCGGCCTGCGCGCGCTCTCCGACTTTGAGTTCGAGTTCAACATGGCTCTGATGAACCGGCATCTTGAGCCGGCCATCGAAACCTTGTTCGTGATGCCGAACGAGCAGTTCAGCTACTGCAGTTCCACCTTGGTCAAGCAGGTCGCCCGCTACGGTGGCGACGTCGCGCACTTCGTGCCCCCGAACGTCGCCGGAGCCCTGCGCCAGACCTTCGCGGCCGCGAAGGGCTGAACAAGGCGAAGACCTCTGGCACGGCTATTCCCCCGTGGCCGCATGCCCCAGCGCCGGACCGTAAAGGAGCGCGTTCATGAGCACTTGGGTGCTCGCGTGCCACAGGAGACGGACGCCCGGCTCGTGGGTCATCAGCACCACCCGACCGGCACCGACTGGCTCCTCGATCACCGCCGCCGTGCCGCGGATCAGCGGCTCGGTGTTGTCCTTCCACGTGAAGCCCGCCAGACGCAGGGGCTCGTCAGCCGCCTCCGGAAAGCGCAGGACGTTCGTGCCCGAGGTACTTGGGTGCAGGAAAAGGTCACCTTCCACCAGCAGCGGCAGCGTGTCCCGCTCGACTCCGAAGGTGAGAAAGTGAAAACGATCGACCTCGGCGCGCAGGATCGCACCCGGTATGGCGAGGGGGCGCTGCGGTTTACCCTCGCCCGCCTCCACGGCGCCGACCGGCGCGGGTTCGGCGCGATCAGACGTTGAGACCGCCGCCGCCTCCGTCGCTGTCGGGCTGGGACGGGAGGTCGACGTGTTCGAGCCAGGCGACGGGGCTTCGGACGGGGAAGCCGCCGGCGCGGCTGACGCCTGTCGCTCCGCTTGCTTCGATCCGCCCTCGGTCTCCTCGCCGACGACCGAGGCCGTCGTAAGCCCGGCGTCGGCGTCGATGACAAAGCGGGCCGCATCGCCGATCGCCACCAGCGTGCCGCCCGCCTCGATCCATGTCTTGAGGCGCGCAACCCCATCTTCACCGATTTGCTTCCGGTATCCGGAAGGAGACCCGTCGGGCAGGATCACCGCATGAAAGTCGGAGAGTGGCAGGTCCGCCAGCGCCGTGATGGAGACCGGCACCACGTCGAAACCGTACACGTCCTCGATCAACGACCGCAGCGAACCGTAACTAGCCGGCCGCGTCGGTTCACCCGTAACCAACAGCAGCTGCGGCCGCTTCAGGGCCACCACTGACCCCGACCCAATTCCGGTGGTGCCTTCGTCGTTGAACGCCGTGTTCACCGCCACCACCGCTGTACCGGTCTCTCGGGAAAGCACCGCGATCCGCTCGTGCAGGGCGGCCGCGTTGCGTTCCACCCGCACCACGAACGTGCCGCGCGGCCAGGTGCGTTGCGCCGCCCGCAGGGTACGCGTGGCGGCCGCGACTCGGAAGCCGTCCGCGAGGAGCGAGAAGGCAAGACGATAGCCCGACTCACTCTCGGGCGAAAAAACGTAGGCCGAGGTCGCCCGCGCGGGTGGCGCCGGACGCTCCGCGGTCCATGCTCCTTTGACCAACGAAGCCGCGGCGCCGACGTCCGAGGTCCAATAGGCCTCGACTCCGAACGCGAGCGGAAGGGACCACGCCGTGAAGTCATAGAAATCGTAGTCATCCTTCGTCGCGTTCTCGCCGCGCGTCTCGTTGCGGACCCGCTTGCGCTCCTGGCGCTCCAGAAAGCTCTCATCCTGTGCGGAGTCGCGCTCCAACAGCGCCCGCGCCATGCGACCACGGGGCTGCGCGAGATCCACAGTCAGAGTGCCCGCCGGGAAGGTCCGGGACGGAAGGTGGACGCCGGCGTGGGAATGGAGATCGGTCACCGTGGCCTCCGCAGCGAGGCGGCCAACCTCGATCCCGTTCCGCGTCAGCACGTCCATCAGGCGCCAGCCGCACCGGATCGGACTCCGGCGGAAAGAGAAACCGCCGCACGGGCCCCTCGCCACCGGCGCGCAGCGAGCTGACGAAGAACTCGCGGAAATCGCGCAGCCGTTCGGCACGGTGGCGAGCCGCGGTCTCAAGCGTGGCCAAGCTTGCGGTCACGTGCATCGCGATGGACTCCCGGAGCGTAATCAGCGTACCGTCCTCCCGCCGCGTGCGCAGCCCGCGCTTTCCTCCGCCCTCCGTTTCGTACGTCATGCCGGTCGCGCCGTGCAACGACGGCCACGAATCCCAGTAGCCCGGGTAGAACACGTCGAACGTGTCGCGCACGAAGTACATCCAGCCCTGCCGGTCGAAGGCGGCCGCATTGCCTCGGCCGAACACGTCCAACCAGTGCTCCAGCTGGGCCCGGGGCAGATTCGGGTTAATCGGCAGGGCCGCTGGCGGGAAGAAGTACGAGGGTGTCTCCCCGTGCAGGTCCGCCACCACCTGCGGTTGCCATTCGAGCAGGGCGGCCGCGGCGGCCCGCGACTCAGGTTGCGAGAGGACCAAGAGGTCGCGATTCAGATCGAAGTAGGCGTGGTTGAGCCGTCCGGAGACGTTCCACGGGTTCTCCTTCTCCCATGCAAACGGCTCAGCCCGGCCCCGTCCGTGCGCGTTGTACCACACCACGAAGCGTGCATGACCGTCCGGATTCTGACAGGGATTCAAGAGAACCACCACGTTCTCCAGCACGGTGCGGATCGAAGGATCGTCGCTGCCCAAGAGCTGATACAGCACGTGCAAGCCGGCTTCGAATCCCGCCGACTCGTCGCCGTGGATCGTGGTGGAGAGCCACACGATCACCGGGGTCCGGGCAATCAGTTGTTCACGTTCGGTGTCCGACATCGCCGCTCGCGGATCCGCAAGCCGCCTGATCGCGGCCTTGATTTCGTCGAGGCGGGCGAGGTTCGCCGGCGCGCTCACGGCGTGCAGGTGCATCGCCCGCCGTTCCGGGGTCGTACCGATGCGAAAGCTCCGCAGCCGGTCCGTTCCCTTCGCCATGTCGCGGACCACGCGCTCGTACGCCTCGTAGGACGTGTGAAAGTCACCCGGCTCGTAGCCCAGCACCGTCGCCGGTCGCACGACGTCGGTCCGCCAGGGGCCGCGGGCGTAGAAGTCGAAAGCGACGGACTCCGGCGGACGGTCCGGCACCGGTGCCTGCGCCGAGACGTAAGGCACTGCGGCAAGAAGTCCGAACAGGGCCAAGAAAGGGATAGGCAGTCGCATGCGATGTGCGTCTCTACGTTCGAGGGCTCGCGACAGCAACGGCAATTCCGCCGGAAAAAAGCGTTGGTAACCGGCGTTTGGCGACTAGCGTCTCATCCGCAGCGCGGCGAGCGGCGCCTTTCCGGCGGCGCTGGTTCCTGCGCTTGCCCTCCTTCCCGTCATGGCCAAATCCCGCGGCGTCAGCAGTCTCCTCCTCATCCTCGTCCCACTCCTCCTCCTCGGCGGAGGCGCTTATTGGTACTGGAACCGCGGGGGAGAGAAACTGCCGGACATCCTCACCGCCACCGTCGGCCGCGGCGACATCGTGCAAGCTGTGACCTCGACCGGCGACCTGCAACCGGTGGTCACGACGGAGGTCAGTTCCCAGATCTCGGGACAAATCATCGAGGTCGCCGTCGACTTCAACAGCCGCGTCAAGCGGGGCGACGTGCTGGCCCGGCTCGACACTGCGACCTACGACTCGCGGCTGCGGCAGGCCGAGGCCCAGCTGGCGAACACGCGCGCCAATCACACGCTCTCAAAGCTGAACGTCGAGCGGGCGCGGACGCTCTTCGGGCGGAATCTCGTCTCACAGCAGGAACTGGATCAGTCCGAAGCACAGTTTGAACAGACCAGCGCCCAGTTGCTGATCCAGACTGCGAGCGTCGAGAACGCCCGGACAGATCTCTCGCGCTGCACGATCTACGCCCCCATCGACGGGATCGTGATCGATCGGGTCGCGGAGGTCGGCAAGACCGTCGCGGCCAGTTTCAACGCCCCCACCCTGTTCACCCTCGTAAACGACCTCGCCCAGATGCAGATCAAGGCCGCAGTCGCCGAGGCCGACATCGGCAGCGTGGAAGTCGGCCAGGACGTAACCTTCACCGTCGACGCCTTCCCCAACCGCCAGTTCCGCGGCAAGGTGGAACAGCTCCGCAATCTGCCGACCACCACTCAGAACGTCGTGACCTACGCCACGATCATCAACGTCCGCAACGATGATCTCCGGCTCAAGCCCGGCATGACCGCGAACGTATCGATCGTCATCGCGCGGCGCGGCGGGGCGCTCCGCATCCCCAACGCCGCGCTCCGCGCGCGGATCCCGGAGGCGTACCAAATACCAAAACCTGCGGCCACGGGCGCCCCCGCCCCCGCCCCCGCCGTCGGCGCGACCGGCACCTCTTCCGCTCCGGCGGCTGGAGGAGCCGCAGCCGGCGGCGGCGCCAGCGCGGGTGCTGGCAAGTCGGGCGGCGAGTCCCGGCCTGGAGGCGACCGGCGCGAGCAGTTCCGTCAGCTCATGGCCGACGCCGGCGTCGACTTCCGCTCTGGCCCGCCCGCCCCGGAAGCGCTCGCCCGAGAGCGGGGCATCGAGTTGCCCGAACGTTTCATGGGCGGTCGCGGCGGCAACGGCGGAGCCGGGGCCGCAGGCACGGTCACGACCCGAACCGTCTACAAGCTGGCCGGAACCCCCGCCAAGCCGCTCGCAGAGCCCGTCAGTGTGAAGCTCGGCATCACCGATGGTTCCTTCACGGAGGTCATCGAGGGCCTCGCCGAGGGCGACGTCCTCATCTCCAGCTTCGCCGCCCCCGAGGGCAACGCGGCCAACCAACCGGCCCGCAATCCGTTCAGCGGCGGGCGTCGTCCGTTCTGAGCCGCCAGCCTCCGCCGCCATGACGCCGGTCGTCCAACTGGAAAACGTCACCAAGACCTACTCGAACGGGGAGGTGGAGGTCCACGCCGTCCGCGGCATCAGCCTCACGGTGCAGCACGGGGAATTCGTCGCGATCATGGGATCGTCGGGCTCGGGCAAGTCGACGCTGATGAACGTCCTCGGCTGCTTGGATCGCCCGACGAGCGGACGCTACCTGCTCGACGGGGTGGACACGTCGGGCCTCGACCGCAACGAGCAGGCCGACCTCCGCAACCGCAAGCTCGGCTTTGTCTTCCAAGGGTTCAACCTGCTGTCGCGGACGACCGCGCTCGAGAACGTCGAGTTGCCGATGCTCTACAGCGCGGAGCGTCTCTCCTCCGCCGAACGCGGTCGTCGCGCCCTGCGCGCCCTTGAGATCGTCGGGCTCTCGGATCGGGCCGAGCACCTGCCGAACCAGCTTTCGGGCGGGCAGCAGCAACGCGTCGCCATCGCGCGCGCCCTCGTCAACCAACCACAGGTGCTCCTGGCGGACGAGCCGACTGGGAATCTCGACAGCCGGACTTCCGTGGAGGTGATGGGCGTGTTCCAGCGCCTCAATAACGAGGGGATCACGATCATGATGGTCACCCACGAACTCGACATCGCCCGCTTCTGCCGGCGCAACCTGATCGTCCGCGACGGGCGGATCGTCCGCGACGAGGCGGTGCCGGACCGCCTCGTTGCCGAGGTGGAGATGCAGCGCCTGCGCGAAGCCGAAGCCGCCGCCAAGCTCATCGCCTCCGCCTGATCCCGCCATGCGCCTCACCGCCACCACTGTCATCGCGCTTCGCGCCCTGCGCCGCAACAAGCTCCGTTCGGTGCTCACCGCCCTCGGCATCATCATTGGCGTCGCCGCCGTCATCGCGATGGTGAGCATCGGCAACGGCGCGAAATCCCTCGTCGAGGGACAAATCGCCAGCCTCGGGCGCAACGTGATCTCCGTCTTTCCCGGCAGTGCCACCACCGGGGGCATGCGCGGGGGCTGGGGATCAAGCAGCACGCTCACGCTGGAGGACGCCCAAGCCATCGAGCGCGAGGTCGTCGGCGCGGTCGCGGTCAGCGGTGAAGTCCGCGACCGTCAGCAGGTCCTCGCCAACGGGCTGAACTGGAACACCTCCGTGCTCGGCGAATCGCCCGGCTACCTCAGCATCCGCGACTGGGAACTCGCCGCCGGCGCCATGTTCACCCTCGCCGACGAGCGGAGCACGGCCAAGGTCGCCGTCATCGGTCAAACCGTGGTCAGCAACCTCTTCCCGGATGTCGATCCGATCGGGCAGACCATCCGCATCCGCAACCTGCCCTTCAAGGTGGTCGGCGTCCTCAAGCCCAAGGGCTTCAATTTCTTCGGCTCCGACCAGGATGACGTGGTCATCGTGCCGCTGACGAGCGCCATGCGTCGCGTCTCCCGGCGCCAGAACCTCAGCGGCATCCTGATCCAGGCGCAGACCCCCGAGTCGATCTCCCGCATCCAGCAGGACATCACCGACCTGCTCCAGCAACGGCGCGGCGGAGGCGAACCCGACTTCACCGTCCGCAACCAGATGGAACTCGCGGAGGCGGCGACCGCGACGTCCCGCACCATGACCGCCCTGCTGGGCGCGATTGCCGGAATTTCCCTCATCGTGGGCGGCATCGGCATCATGAACATTATGCTGGTCAGCGTCACCGAGCGCACGCGCGAGATCGGCATCCGCCTCGCCATCGGGGCGCACGACCGCGACGTGCGCATGCAGTTTCTTATCGAAGCGATGGTCCTGAGCATCCTCGGCGGCGTTCTTGGCGTCGCCCTCGGCATCGGTTCATCCGAGATTGTCTCCAGCCAGCTCGGCTGGCCCGTGCTCGTTTCGACCACCGCCGTGGTCGTGGCGGTGGTTGTCTCCGCCGTGATCGGCATCGTCTTCGGGTTCTATCCGGCCCACAAAGCATCGCTCCTCGATCCCATCGACGCCCTGCGTTTCGAGTAGAGCCCAGCCCCGCCCCGCCCCGGCCAGGCCCGACCCCGACCGTACCCGCCCGCGTCATTTTCGTCTGGGCGACCCCTCGGGATTGCGCGAGAACATCGCATGCTCCTCTTCGTCGATCAACCCGCCGCCGGCGCGATCTGCGATCCGCTCTGCCTGCAGGTGGAGGGCTGGGCCGATCCCGCCCCGGCCGGCACGGAGCAGCGGGTCGAGGTCTTTCTCGACGGGCACCCCGTCGGCGCGACGGGGCTGCGCTTCGTTCGCCCGGATGTTAACCTTGCCTGCGGCTGGCCGGAGGACGCCCGGTCCGGATTCTCCCTGCTCGGACACTCCCCGGTCGGACCCTTTGGAACCGAGGCCACCCTCACCGTCCGCATCCGGCGGGGCACCGACGTCGCGGCTCAGCTTGAGCGACCAATCCGCCTGATCGCCACGGACCACCGCAAGGGTCCGTTCGGCGTCCTTCTTCGCCACGACTTTCCGCCCATCAACCACCGCGAGCACGTCTACACGTCCGGGCCGTCGCATCCCATGGGAAGTCCGGAGATGCTCGAGTTGCTCGTGCGGCATCTCGGGCCTCCGCCGCGACGGATCGTGGACATCGGCTGCGGTCTGGGGTGGTACGGGGGCCAGTTGCGGTCCCGGGGATTCGACTGGCATGGCGCCGAGATGAAGGCGGGGGATTGCGCGGCCCTGGCCGCCGCCGGATTGCCGCACACCCAGATCGACGGCGCGCGCCTGCCGTTCCCGGACGCCGCCTTCGACGCCGCGATGGCCATCGAGGTCCTTGAACACGTGCGCGAGCCCGGAGCCTTCGTCCAAGACGCCGCCCGGGTCGCCCCGCAGGCCCTCATGATTTCGGTGCCGAACGCCGAGTTGCTGGCCTACCTGAGCGCGCACCGCGTGGTGCCATGGCACATGTTGGAGGCGGACCACTGCAACTTCTTCACGCGCGCCAGCCTCGGCGCCCTGCTGCAGGACCACTATCGGGAAGTCGAGGTCGGGGTCTACTCGGAGCACCCGCTGCGCACCGCGGAGGGCACGCCCCTCCATTACCATCTGTATGCCGTCGCCCGCCATGCGCGCTGATGCCTCGTCTCCCGCCGTCGCTGCCGCGCCGGACGGCGCTGGCCGCTGGCTTCGTCGCCTCGCCTTCGGCCTGCTGTTCGTCTTCCTAGTCAGCATCAAGCTCTGGGTCTCGGAGCGGTTCGCGACCGACCTGCCGAACTGGGATCAGTGGGACGCGGAGGGCCTGCACCTCCTGCTCCCGTGGCAACAGGGCAGCCTCACGTTCGCCGACCTGTTCACCCCGCATAATGAACACCGGATCGCGCTGACCAAGCTCTGGGCGCTCCTGCTGGTCGGGCTCAACGGTCAGTGGGATGCCCGCATGCAGATGCTCTTCAACGGCGTCCTGCACAGCCTGATCGCCGTCGGACTCTGGGCCTGGCTTCAACCCATGCTCTCCAGCCGCTGGTCGCGCCTGCTCTGGGTGGCCGCGTTGGTGGCGACGTTCGCCCCGCCCCACGCGTGGCAGAATACGCTGGGGGGATTCCACTCGCAGCAGTACTTCCTCCTCGGCCTGTCCTTGGTCGGGATGGACCGAACCTTGCGCTGCGCCGCCGGTTCACCGGGCTGGATCCTCGGGATCTCCTGCCTTGCGCTGGCACTCTTCAGCATGGCCTCCGGCCCCGCCGCGGCCGCCGTCACACTCGTCGCCGTGCTCGCCTTCAATCGACCGCTCCGAAGCGCGGTCCGGGAGAACTGGCCGACCCTCCTGGCCGGCATCGCCACCGTGATCGGCGGTGTCCTCCTCAATGTCCACTTCGCCGGCCATGACGCGCTGCGGGCGCAGTCGGTCCATGACTTCGCGCTTTCGCTGTGGCGGGCGCTGCAGTGGCCGGTCACGTTCTGGGCGCCGTTCGCGCTCCTCACGTACGCGCCGTGGCTGTGGCTCTGCTGCAATCTCGCGTTCGCGCGTTCGCCTGCCTTCGCGGATCGCCGCGCGGTGGTCCTCGCCGCCGCGGGCGGCTGGGTCGTGCTCCAATTCCTCGCCGCCGCTTACGCCCGCGGGGCGGGCGGCGCGTGGCCGGCGTCGCGGTACTTCGACACCCACACCTTCGGGTTGCTCGTGAACCTTGCGATTCTCCTGCTGGCCGTTTCCCCGCGTGTCCCGGCTCCGGACCGTCGCCTCGCCATCCGACTTCTCCTTCCCGTCGTTCTCGTCGTCTGGCTCGTCGGCGTGGGCGCGGGTCTCACGATCCACGCCCGCCGGGTCATCACCGGCGACCTCCCCGCCGTCGGCGCGTGGTTCGAGGCCGCCACGCGCAACACCCGACTCTACCTCGGCACCGGTGACCGTCAGTGGCTGCAGGAGCCCTACATCCCCTATCCCAGCGCCGACGTGCTCGAGTCACGCATGAGTCATCGCGAACTGACCGACCTCCTGCCCGCCAGTGTGCGGCGGTTCCTCCCCCTCACTCCAGCGGAGTCGCACGGTTTTTCTGCTGCCGGAGCATCGCCCGCAACTCCAGGTTTGGTCTTCGCCCCGATCTGGGGCTCGTACACGGCTTCAGGACCCGACGACCCGATGCGGGAATGGGCCAGCGAGCCGATCACCCCATCTGGACTGGGCTACCTGAAGTTCGAGATGGCCGGCGACTCGCCGGGCCGGAGGGTCGCGCTCGACCTGTGGTCGGCCGACCGATCCCGCCACCTCGCCAGCATCCGGCCGACGAAGGTCCCCGGCGACCGTTGGCGCGCGGCCTACGTCGCCGCCCCGAATGAGCCCTTTCGAGTGGTCGCCTCTGATCACGATCCCGTCGGCTGGATCGCCTTCAGCGCCCCGGTACCGATGGCGACGGGTTCGTACTGGGTCTGGCGCGTCGCGGCCCATGCACCCCTGCTCACATGGGTGTCCGGTTTCCTGTTCCTCGCGTTGCTCCCGTGGGCGATCCGCCCCATTGCCTCTCCCGGAAAAGTCCCTCACACCTGAGTCATGCTCCGTCGCCTGATCGACCTCCGGATGTGGATGGCGGCACTGGTAGTCGGCGCCGTCTGCAGCGTGCCATGGCTGGCCCGGACCGGTCCGAAGGCTGCCGCCTACACGCTGGAGATCACGACCCGGGCTTCCGCCCACGGGACGAGTCAGCTGTACTACGACCTCGGGCTGGGCCTGAACGAAGGGCATCGGGCATCGGCCCTGCTGGTGGGGTCGGGAAAGGCGGAAGTTCTCCGCTTTGCCCTGCCGGCCGGCTCGTACCGCGGCTTCCGCTTCGACCCCGCCTCCTTGGCCCTTCGCTTCACCCTTGAGCGGGTGCGGTTGCTCGATCAGCGGAAGCGGGAGATCCCCCTTCCACCGCTGGCAGCTTGGGAACCAGCGAACGAAATTGCGACCACGGAACACACCCCGGCGGGAGTGGCCTTCACGACGCAACCGGCCGCGGCCGACCCCAGCGTCTGGCTTGGACTCGCCAGTCCGCTCGTGCTGCCCGAGGCCGACCTCTCGTCGTGGCGGGGCGGATTGGCCACGGTGTTCTGGGCCGTCCTCGGCAGTGCCTTGGCGATCCTGACGGTGACGCTGGCATGGTCCCGCGTCGCTCCGGCTCTCGCGCTGGCGTGCCGCCTGCACCCCGTGCGGAGCCTCGCGGCCGTGGCCGCGCTGGCGACCGTGATGAGCAGCTATCCGGTCGTCTTTCTCGGCGAGAGCATCGTCTCCCCCAACTACGGAGCGCGACTGTTGTACGACGCCATTCCGACCCTGCCAGGCCAGACCGACGCCCGCCAGGAGGACGTCCGGCAGGCCGACGTCGGGGCAATGATGTTCCAGCACCTGCCCATGTCATTCGTCCAAGCCCGGGCGTGGGCGGAGGGTGAGCTGCCCCTGTGGAACCGAACGAACTCCGGCGGCACGCTTCTGGTCGGGCAGGGCCAGTCGATGGTCGGAGATCCCCTGCAGTTTCTGGTCGTGCTGGCCGGTGCGGATGCATGGGCCTGGGACCTGAAGTTCCTGGGGGTGAAGTTCCTCCTCTGCTTCGGCCTCGGCTTGATTGCGTGGCTGCCGCTCCGGTCCTGGCCGGCCGCGGCTGCCGTGGCGTTTTCGGGCGCGTTCATCGGCTTCTTCATCTGCCGCATCAACCATCCAGCATTTTTCTCCTTCGGCTACGCGCCCTGGGTCCTTGTCGCGTGGCTGACACTGGAGGCGGATCTCGGGCGATCCAATCAAGCCCGCGGGCTCGCGATGCTCGTCGGCGCCAACTTCCTGCTCCTGACCAGCGGCACCGTGAAGGAGGCGTACATGCTGCTGCTCGCCCTGAACGCCACCGGCCTCGCTGCGCTGCTCAGTTCCCCGCGCGCGTCGTGGCGGGCACGGTGGGTGTCGACTGGCTGGACGGTCCTTGCCGGGGTGGCGTTCGTCTGTCTCACGGCTCCGCTCTGGACCAGCCTGCTGCACGCCTTGCGCTTCTCCTACAGCGGCTACAACCAGCCCAGCGCCTATCAGATTCATCCCAGCTTCCTCATCGGTCTCCTCGACGAAATCTTCTATCGGCCGATCCAATCCGGGGAGGGCGTATCCAATCCGTCAGCCAATTTTGTCTTCCTCGGAGGTCTGCTTTTCCTCGGCGTCACGTGGCGACGCGAGGCGCAGAGCCGCACCCTGATCGTGCTGGTCGTGGCGTTCGCCATCGCCTTGGCCACTGCGTTCGGAGTGGTCCCACCCGCCCTCATCATGCGCGTCCCATTCCTCGGCAACGTCGCGCACATCGACAACTGCTTCTCGCTCATCGCCATCATTCTCGCCGCCCCGCTGGCCGCCGCCGGGTGGGCAGCCGCCAGCCGCGCGCTGCGCGGCCCCCACGGCCGGGGAGATCTCCAGGCATTCGCCCTGGGTCTCGGACTGCTCCTCGCCCTCTGGCTCGCGATGACGCAGACCGTCCACAAGCCGCTCCTCGGGTGGGACGCCGTCTTCTCGCCGCTCAAGTGGGATCAGCACCTGCCGGTGAGCCGCTTCGTCTGGGCAAGCGCCGTACTGCTGCCCGGCGCCCTGCTGGTCGGAGCGATTGTCCTCCGGCGTGCCCTCACCGCAGGACGGCTCACCGTGCTGACCGGCAGCGCGCTGGCGCTCGTCGCGGTGATCCTGCTCTGGCGTCACGGACAGCACGTTCCCACCGCTTTCGACGCGTACGTTTTCAACCCCACCGAGCGTGCGTCCTTCTTCGGCCGCTCCCCCGCCATCGAGGCGGTGCGCGAGGACCGGAAGGCCCCTTTCCGGGTCGCCGGGACCGACGGCAACTTCGTCGCCGGCTGGAGCGCCACCTACGGGCTCGAGGGCATCAGCGGCCCCGACGCACTCGTCAATCCTTGGTACCGGGAACTCACCACCGCCCTTGGCATCGACCGCATCAATGATTGGCGCCTGATGGTTCGTTCCGAAACCTTCCTGGAGCAGAAGCCGGCCTACGACTTCCTCGGACTGAAGTACTACTTCAACCACCACGGGAGTCCCGGACCCTGGGAGCGCAAACTGGAAGTCGTCACGCTCGCCGACCTAGATGTCTACCGGAGCAACGAGGTGTGGCCCCGCGCCTTCTGGGTCTCGGGCGTCGAGCGCTACGATCAGGTCGCCGCACTGGCGAAGCGCGTGCTCCACGGCGACGGCCGCCCGTTTGCCGCGGTCGCCGCCACGGATGCCTTGCCGGACTTTCCGCCGCCGTCCGGCGAACCCGCGGTCCCCGCCCGCGATTACCGCCTGACCACGAACGCAACGGCCTTCAGCATTGCCGCGCCGCAACGCGGCCTCGTGGCCCTGCACGAGACCTGGGTGCCCGACGACTTCCGCGTCACGCTCAACGGACAGCCTGCCCAAGTGCTCCGCGTGAACCACGCCTTCAAGGGAGTCTGGCTCCCGGCGCCCGGTGATTACCGCGTCGAGTTCCGCTACGACCCACCGCGCCTGCGCTGGGCCCTCGCGGGCAGCGTGATCGGCTTAGTGGCCTTGATCGTGCTTTTCGTCGTCCACGCGCGGAGGCGCGACTCCGCGCCCGCACCGTGAGCGCCACCCCCGCCTGCCGCGCTTGCGGGCAACCTCGATCCCGACTGGAGGGCTCCCGCCGAAGGCCTTCCGCGCCCGAGCCGTTTCACTATTTCCGCTGCGCGGCTTGCGGTTTCCTCTTCGTCGAGCCGGTCACGCCCGACTCGGTCTACGACGACGCGTACTACGACGGCCGGGGAGTCGACCCCACCGTGAACTACCGCGCCGAGTATGAGCACTACGCGCGGACCGACCGGATTCACGAGTTCAACGACCTGCTCCGCCTCGCCACGTGTCACCTGTCCCGGAGCGACGCTCCGCCGGGAACAGGTCCGGTCCGCTGGCTCGATTTCGGTTGCGGTGCCGGGGGGCTCCTGAAGTTCCTACGCGACCAGCGCACCGTCGATTCGGCAACCGGGCCGCGGCCCCTCGAACTGGTCGGCAGCGACGTAGGCAGCTACAGTGATCGACTGCGCCGGGAGGACGGCTTCCAGATTCTCGCACCAGGCGAACTTGCGGCGCTGCCTGACGGCACCTTCGACCTCATTTCGGCCATCGAGGTCCTCGAGCACATCGCTCACCCCGCCCCCGTGCTCCGCCTCCTGGCCCGCCTCCTCAAACCCGGGGGGTTCCTGCTGCTCACCACTGGCAACCTTGCCAGCCCCATGGCCCGATGGAAGGGCTTGGATTTCAGCTACTGCATGCCTGAGATCCACGTCAGCCTCTTCTCGCCCGCCACCCTGAATCGCCTGTATGCCGACGCCGGGCTCGTCCCGGAGCGCGTGCGCTACCGGGGCGTGCTGCGCTTCAAGATCCTCAAGAGCGCCGGCAGCGACCGCCGCCGCCGCCTGCTGCGTGGGGCCCTTCGCTTTCCCGGCTTCCGACGTCTGGTCGACCTGCTCTACGGTACGTCCGCCATGCCCTGCGCCCGGAAACCGCTCGCGACTCCGACGATCGTTCGCGCGTGATCCTCGGAGTCACTCCCTCCTTTCATCCATGAGTTCCTGCCCCTTCCATTCGACCGACCCTTTCCGCGAGAAACGCACGGCTGACGGCGTGCTGGTCTCGAGGTTCCAAGGAAAGGAGATCCCGCTGCTGCTCCGGCACCGTGACGTCCGCGCAGCGGCCGCCGACTGGGCCCGCTTTTCCTCTGACGCCCCGTTCCGCGTGCCGATTCCCTCCGAGGAAGACGTACGTTCGGTTCGTCAGCTGCCCGTGGAGACGAACCCGCCCGATCACGGCGATTACCGCCGCATCATCGATCCGTACTTCCGGCGACCGAAGGAGCCCGAGATGATTCGCGAGGTGGAAGGGCTGATCCGTGGACTGCTTTCGGACGCCGCCGGCCAGTCGCAAATCGAAATCGTCCGCCAGTTCGCCCTGCCCATCCAGTCCCGCGCTCTCGCTCATCTGCTCAACGTGCCGCAGTCGGACGCCGAGGAGTGGATCAGCTGGGGCATCCACGTGTTCCGCGATGGTCCCAACGGTGGGGCCAAGGGCCAGATGCTCGAACGCTACATTCACCGCCAGTTGGACCGCGCGCTGGAGCATCCCGGGGAGGACTTCTACAGCGCGCTCCATCGCGCCGAATTCCGCGGACGCAAGCTCACGCGCGAGGAACAAGTCGGCTTCGTCAATCTCACCTTCGCGGGCGGGCGCGACACCATCATCCAGACCGTCGCGTCCCTGATTCACCACCTCGCCGTCGACCCGGACACCTTCGCACGGCTCCGCGCCGAGCCCGGTTTGCACGCGTCGGCGGTCGAGGAATTCTTCCGCCTGCTCTCACCGCTGACCATCACGGCGCGCGTCTGCCCGGAGCAGACCGAGGTCCGTGGTCACACCGTCCCAGCCGACGAGCGCGTGGCGCTGTGCTGGGCATCCGCGAACCGCGACGAGACGGTCTTCGACCGGCCTGACGAGTTGCGACTGGATCGGAAGCCGAACCCCCACATCGCGTTCGGCAGCGGTCCACACACCTGCATCGGGGCCCACCATGCCCGTCTCATCGCCCGGACCCTCCTCCGTCAACTCTGCGATCAGATCGAGCGCATCGAGGTGCTCGCCAGCGAGGCACACGTCGAGCGTGAGCAGACGTATCAGCGGACCGTCGGCTTCGCGTCGCTGACCGTACGACTCCACCCGCGCGGGGCCATCGGCGGCTAACGGCTCGTCCAGCCGCCGTCGATCGGGATCGACGCTCCCGTGATTGAACGCGCCGCCTCGCCACAGAGAAAGACGGCCAGCGCGGCAATCTCCTCGATCTCGACGAAGCGCTTGCTCGGCTGCGCCGCGAGGATCACCTCGCGGATCACCCGCTCGGCGGGCAGTCCGTGCGCCCGCGCCTGGTCGGCGATTTGTCCCTCGACGAGCGCCGTGCGGACATAGCCCGGGCAGATCGCGTTACAGGTCACACCCGTCTCCGCGAGTTCGAGGGCGACGCTCTTGGTCAAGCCCACCTGGGCGTGCTTCGCCGCCACGTATGCGGTCTTGAAGGGAGACGCGACGAGACCGTGCACCGAGACGAGATTGAGGATGCGGCCCCAGTTGCGCCGCTTCATGCCAGGCACGGTCAGGCGGACGGCGTGGAAGCTTGCGTCCAGAATCAAGGTCCGGATGGCGTCCCAACGCTCCGGAGGAAAATCCTCCACCGGCGACACGTGCTGGATGCCGGCGTTGTTGACGAGGATGTCCACCTCGCCGAGCCGCTCGGCGGTCGTCGCCACGAGTCGCTCCACCCCGCCCTCGCGGGTCAGGTCCGCGGGGTCCCAGGCAATGCGACGCCCGGTCTCAGCCGCCAGTGCCGCGCAGTCCGCGGCGATCCGGTCCGCATCACCCAACCCGTGCACCATGACATCCGCCCCCGCCCGGGCGAGCGCGTGGGCGATGCCCCGCCCGATCCCGCTGGTCGAACCGGTGACCAGCGCCGTCCGCCCCTGCAACATCGGCGCCGCACTCACGGGGCGGTTCCTCCCTGAGCCAGCGCGACGACGAACGGTGCGCCTGTCTTGGCCCGCACCTCCTCGACCGTCGCCCCGCCCTGCAATTCAATGAGACGGAGCCCGCTACCCGGGACCACCTCGAACACCGCCAATTCGGTGATGATGAGACTGACCACGCCCTGGCCGGTGATCGGGAGCGTGCACGCCGGAAGGATCTTCGGGGCCCCGTCCTTTGCCGTGTGCTCCAGCACCGCGACCACGCGGGACACGCCGGCGACGAGATCCATCGCTCCCCCGGGACCCTTGACCATCTTGCCCGGCACCATCCAGTTCGCGATGTCCCCGTTCGCCGCCACCTCGAGCGCCCCAAGGATCGAAAGATCGAGGTGTCCGCCGCGGATCATCGCGAACGAGTCGCTGCTGGAGAAGAACGCCGAACCCGGCAGGGTGGAGATGGTCTGCTTGCCCGCGTTGACCAAGTCGGCATCCACCTCGCTCTCGTCCGGAAAGGGTCCGATGCCGAGCAGGCCATTCTCCGACTGCAGGGTCACGTCCATGCCGGCCGGGATGAAGTTCGCCACGAGCGTGGGGATGCCAATGCCGAGGTTGACGTAGAAGCCGTCGCGGAGCTCCCGGGCGGCGCGACGGGCGATGAGTTCGCGCAGCGGGCTCTCCTTGCGCGAGGCCGCCGCGCCCCGCACGGTCCGGAACTCGATTCGTTTCTCGTAGCGCTCACCCTGCACGATGCGGTCCACGTAGATCCCCGGTGTGTGGATCTCGTCCGGACCGAGCGCACCGGCCGGGACCAATTCCTCCACCTCAGCCACGCAGATCCGGGCGCAGGTCGCCACCATTGGATTGAAATTCCGCGCCGTCTTCCGAAAGACGAGGTTGCCGGCCGTGTCGCCCTTCCACGCCTTCACCAAAGCCACGTCAGCGCAAATCGCCGGTTCGAGGACGTACGTCTTGCCATCGAACACCTTAGTCTCGCGTCGCTCGGTGAGTTGCGTCCCGACGCCCGTCCGGGTGTAAAACCCGGGAATCCCTGCGCCGCCGGCCCGGAGGCGCTCGGCCAGGGTGCCTTGCGGGACCAGTTCCAGTTGGAGTTCGCCGGCGAGGACCTGACGCTCGAACTCGCGATTCTCGCCGACGTAGGACGCCACCACCTTCGCGACCTGCCGGGTGCGCAGCAGCAGCCCCATGCCAAAATCATCCACGCCCGCATTATTGCCCACGATCGTGAGCGCCCGCGCCCCCGAGTCGCGGAGCGCCGCGATGAGATTCTCCGGGATGCCGCACAGGCCGAAACCTCCGGCGGCAATGGTCTGTCCGTCCCGCACCAGCCCGGCGAGGGCGGCGCCTGCATTGGGGTAAACCTTGTTCACGGGGAAAGACTGCCTCCGGCTACATCCGTTCGACGCAGAGGGCAAGACCCTCGCCACCGCCGATGCAGATCGCCGCCACCCCGCGCCGCAGGCCCCGGCGCTGCAGCGCTCCGAGCAGCGTGACCACGATGCGGGCACCCGAGGCGCCGATGGGATGCCCCAGGGCGATGGCTCCTCCGTCCACGTTCACGCGTTCCGCGCCGATCCCGAGTTCCCGCATGAACGCGAGGGGAACGACTGCAAACGCCTCATTCACCTCCCAAAGATCGACGTCATTCGGGCCCCAGCCCGCGGCCGCCATCGCCCGGCGCGCCGCCTCGACCGGAGCAGTGGTGAACCAGAGCGGCTCCTGAGCATGGATCCCCATCCCGGTGATCCGCGCCACCGGACGCCACCCGCGCGCCGCCGCCGTGTCCTCCCGCGCCACCGCCAGCACCGCCGCGCCGTCGTTGATCGAGGACGCGTTGGCCGCCGTGATCGTCCCGTCCTTGCTGAACGCCGGGCGCAGCGTCGGCATGCGGTCAAAATTCACCCGCGCCGGGCCTTCGTCGACCGCCACCTTCACGGTCGCCCCCTTGGCCGCCGGCACGTCCACCGCCACGATCTCCTCGGCAAACGCCCCCGCTTCCTGCGCCCGCAGGGCACGGCGAAACGACTCCGCCGCATACGCGTCCTGCTCAGCCCGCGAAAATCCGTACTTGGCCGCACAGGCCTCCGCGCAACTGCCCATGTGCTGGTCGCCATGCGGATCCCAGAGACCGTCCGTCAGCACCGAGTCCAGAAGTTGCCCGTGCCCAAGCCGGTATCCGCTCCGGGCCTTCGCAAGCAGGTACGGAGCCTGGGTCATGCTCTCCATGCCGCCCGCAAGGTACAACGCACCCAGGCCCGCCCCCAGCGCGTGGGCGGATTGCATCACCGCCTGCAAGCCCGAGCCGCACACCTTGTGGACGGTCGTCGCCCGCACGGACGCGGCCAGATTCGCGGCGAGCACGGCCCGCCGCGCCGGGGCGTGGCCCTGCCCGGCGGACAACACATTGCCGAGCACCACATCCGTCACCTCAGCCGCGGCGAGACCGCCCCGGGCCAGCGCCCCGGTCAGCGCCGCCGCCCCCAGCCGCCATGCGGGCAACTCGGCAAAGGCTCCCTGAAAAGCCCCGATCGGTGTGCGGGCGGCTCCGACAATGACGGCAGGTGACATCTTGGAAGGCAGGTGAGGGAGAACAGCAGATCGCTCCCTGCACGGCAACTCCGGAAGCCTCCGGCTGCGACGTGCTCGTGAAGGTGCAGCGACCAGACCCGACTTCCGCCTTGCAACCTTCGTCAGTGACAACGACGCCGACCATGCCGGTCCCGAACGCCACGGGTGAATCCGATCCCTCGGCGGACCCGCGCGCGGCGCCCGGCAGCGAGGCCCCGTGCGCTCCACGCGGGCGGGTTTCCGGTCGACAGCACTGAGCCACTCCTTAAACTCCCTTCCATGCGCGACGCCACGTTTCCTGCGTCCTTTTCGTCACGCGCGAGACTGCACCTCCGCGTGGCGTCAGTTGCCGGCCGATGCCTGCTCGGGTTGCTGCTTTTCGCCGCGGCCGGGAAGACCGTCGCCGCCCCTGGCGACAACGCCGTGCTCCAGTGGAATACAGAGGCTCTGAACGCCACCCGGATCGCGCGTTATCCCGTCCAGATCGCCGCGTTTCATCTCGCGACGTTCCACGCCGCCGTGCACGACGCCATCGTCGGCATCACCGGAACGTCCGCCCCCTGGCAGCCGGCGCCACCCGCCCCCGCCGGGGCCCTGCCCGAGGCCGCCGCGGCGGGAGCCGCCCACACCGTGCTGCGTGCGCTGTGGGGCCCCTCCACCGATCTCCGGAGCGTCGACCTTGCCCTGGAACGCGCCCTCGGCGCCCTTCCTGCTGGCGAGGGGCGCGATCGCGGCCTCGCCGACGGGCGCGCCGCAGCCGAACGCGTGCTTGCCGTTCGAGCCAAGACCGGATGGAGCGAGCCAGCGCGAGGGTCCTTCTCCAGCAAGGAACCCGGCAAGTGGCGCGAGGCCCCGCCCGACTTCCGACCAGCGGCCTTCCCACAATTCGTCGAAGTCACTCCGTTCGTCCTGCAATCCGCCAGTCAGTTTCGGTCCCCACCCCCGACGGCCGTCGATTCCCGCCAACACGCGGAGGAGTTGGCTGAGGTCGCGCGCGTGGGCGCCCGCGAGGGCGCCGACCGCACCGACGATCAGACGCTCACCTCGATCTTCTGGTCCGGAGGCCCCGGCACCGTCAGCCCAGCCGGTCAATGGAACCTCATCGCCCAGACGCTCACCCGCCAGGCCGCGCTGTCCCTCAGCGAATCAGCACGCCTCTTCGCACTGCTCAACTTCGCCACCGCCGATGCGGCCATCGCCTGCTGGGACACCAAGTACCATTACCGGACATGGCGCCCTGAGACGGCGATTCGCGAACTGACGGCGGCGGTGAATCCGCACCACCGACCCAAGCCTGATTTCCTGCCCGCGATGATCACGCCGCCACATCCGGACTACGTCGCCGGGCACAGTTCCTACGCCGGGGCGGCGGCGCGCCTCCTTGCGCGCGTCTTGGGAACCGATGCCGTGCCCTTCGACGCCACCGCGAAAGGCGTACCCGGAGTCGTCCGCCACTTCACGAAGCTCTCCGACGCCTCCCGGGAAGTGAGCATGAGCCGCGTCTTCGGCGGTATCCGCACCCGGTCAGCCAGCATCGGCGGGGAGGAACTGGGCCGAAACGTCGCCGACTGGGTCTTTGAGCACGCGCTCGCCGTTCGGCCGTCCCGGCCGTGAGCCAAACCGAGTTCGGCTTACGACACGCGATCGAGTTCGAGCCTCTCCCGCCGGCGGACATTCTCCTCGCATTGGCGGCCGCTCCGAAGTCCCGATGAGCCACACCGCCTCCGCCGATGCGCCCGGCACCGCCGCGGAACTCCTCCGCCTGCGCACGCACTACTTCCTTGTGCACGGCATGTTTGGGGCCACCGGTCCGTACCTCCCGGTTTTCCTGCGGGACGCCAAGGGACTGAGCCCGGACAGCATCGGCACCATCTTTGCGCTGGCGCAGGCCGGGGCGATCCTGATGCCCCCGATCCTCACGCTGCTGGCCGACCGCTTCCGCGTCATGAGCCCGCTGGTGATGGCTCTCTTCCTCGGGAACCTCCTCGCCATGTCGGGCCTGGGGATGGCCAGCGGCTTCACCGCCTGCCTCCTGGCGGTGGCGTTGAGCAGCTCCTCCAACCAGCCGCAGGGTGCGCTCGCCGACGGTCTTTTCTTCACGCTGCAGCGGCGCCCGGCGGCCCGCCCGCTCACCTACCCCTCGGTCCGGATCTGGGGCAGCATCGGGTTCCTGTGCACCAGCGCCTTGGTCTTCCTTGCGGCCACCGCCGGGATGCCCCAACCGGTGATCGGTGTTGCGGTGGTGACCGCCGCGCTCGGCTTCCTCAACGCCCGCCGCCTTCCCCGGACCCTGCCCCCCACCGCGGGAGGGGGCGACTGCCCACGATCGACGCCGCGCGCCTCCTCCTCCGGCCGCCGGTATTCCTCTTCTGCCTCGGGACCGGGTTGATCCTCTTCACGAACGCCGCGTACTACAGCTTCTATCCCCTGTACCTCACCGAGGTCGTGGGTTTTGCACCCCGTTGGGTCGGCTTGATCGCCAGCCTTGGGGTGGTGCTTGAACTCGGCTATCTGATCCTTTTCGACCGCTTCCGAAACCACCTCTCCCTGCCGAAGATCCTCGCCGTCGGAGCCCTCGCCTGCGCCCTCCGCCTCGCGATCCTCGCCTACCTGCCGTCACCGTTCTGGGCGATCGTCCTGCAACTCAGCCACGGCCTCACCGTGCTCGGAGCCTTCATCGTTCCCGCGATGTACCTGAACACCCTCGCGGGCGATACCTTCCGCAGCTCGGTGCAGGGACTCTACGTGATGGTCGTTCCCGGAGCCTTCTCCATTCTCGGCAACGTGGTCGCCGGCCAACTCGCCACCCGGGGACTTCGGATGCTGTTCGAGGTCAATCTCTGGATCGCGATCGCCGGGGCCGGCCTAATCGCCCTCGCGTTCCAGATGGAGAGGCGAGCGCGCCTCTCAACGCCGGGTGTCTGACCCGGCGGCGTCCGACGGCCCAGCCGAGGCGGCGGCACCGCCCGACCGCTTCACCTCATCGGTGTGGCGGATGTCCTTACCCCGGACGAGGTACACCATCTCCTCCGCGATGTTCGTCGCATGGTCCGCGATGCGCTCGATCGACTTCGAAATGAACATCAGCTCGAGCGCGCGGCTGATCGTCCCGGGCTTCTCGATCATGAAGCTGGTCAATTCGCGGTACAACTGATGGTTGATGGCATCCACCTCGGCATCCCGCCGGCAGACCGCGAGCGCCTTTTCCGCATCACCGTCGAGGAAGCAATCGAGCGCGTCCCGCAGCATCTCCAATGCGATGCCCGCCATGCGGGGAAGGTCAACGTAGGGCTTCAGCTGCGGCTCCGCGGCCAGTCGCACGACGCGCTTGGCGATGTTCGTCGCTTCGTCCCCCACCCGCTCAAGGTCATGTGACGCCTTCATTCCGACGATCACCAGCCGCAACTCCGTCGCCACCGGAGAGCGGAGGGTCATGTAGCGCACTGCCTCATCGTCGATCTCGATCTCCAGCCGGTCCAACTCGTCGTCAGCGGCAATCACCCGCTGCGCAAGGGAAACGTCGCCCTCGACCAGCGACTTCATCGCGTCCCGAGCCTGCCGGACCGAGCTCTCCCCCATCAGGATCAGCTTCGAGCGGAACAGCTCGAGTTCGGAGTCGAAGAATCGTTTCATGCGGAGGGAATGAGCGAATTACAGGCCGGAGATCAACCAAAGCGACCCGAAACATACGCCTCGGTCTGGGGATTCGACGGCGTCATGAAGATTTCGCGGGTCGGGGCGAACTCGATCAGTTTCCCCAGATAAAAGAAGGCCGTCCGGTCGGAGCAGCGTGCCGCCTGCTGCATATTGTGCGTCACGATCACGATCGTGTACCGGAGCTTCAACTGGTGGATCAATTCCTCAACCTTTGCGGTGGCGATCGGATCGAGCGCCGAACAGGGCTCATCCATCAGGATCACCTCCGGTTCGATCGCAATCGTCCGGGCGATGCAGAGCCGCTGCTGCTGGCCGCCCGAGAGGCTGAGGCCCGAGGCGTCGAGCCGATCCTTGACCTCATCCCAGAGAGCGGCGCCGCGCAGCGAGGTCTCGACCGCCTCATCCAGCCGGGTCTTGTCCCGCACGCCCTGAAGGCGCAGACCGTACACCACGTTTTCGTAGATGGACTTGGGAAACGGATTGGACTTCTGGAACACCATCCCGACCCGCTTCCGCAGCTCCATCACTTCGACATCGCGCTGGTGGATGTCCACCCCGCGAATCCGGATCGCCCCGCGGGAAATCCGCGCCCCGTCAATCAGGTCGTTCATCCGGTTCAGGCACCGCAGCAGCGTCGACTTGCCGCACCCCGATGGACCGATGAAGGCGGTGACCTCGCGCTCGGCGATGTTCAGCGTGATGTCGTGGAGCGCCTGGCTCGGGCCGTAGTGAAAGTCGAGGTTGCCGATCTCGATCATGGGCTTCGAGGACGCCGGAGGACGGCGGTCGGAGGAGCCGATCGGGGGCGGAGGAAGCGGTGAGGCCATGAGAGAGGGAGGACGGACGGCGGTTACCAGCGGTAGCGACGGCGCAACCGGGCGCGAAGCACAATCGAGGTGGTGGCGATGGCGGCGACGATCAGAAGGAAGACGAAGGCCGTACCGTACTGCACGCGCTCGGTGTACTCGTTCTGGGGAATCTTGGAACTGACGACGTAGATATGGTACGGAAGCGCCATCACGCCTTGGAAGAAGAAGTCCGAGGCCCGCTCCAGATCCTGCCACGGAAGCTTGTCCCGCACCACGAACGCCGCCGTGAACATGATCGGCGCGGTCTCACCGGCGACCCGCGCGATCCCGAGGATCGAGGACGTGAGGATGCCGGGGAGCGCGAACGGCAGCACCGCCTTCCGGATCGTCTGCCACTTGGTTGCTCCCAGCGCGAGCGACGCTTCGCGGAAGCCCTGGGGCACCGCCTTGAGTGACTCCTCCGAAGCGGTAATGACCACGGGCAGGACCATCAGGGCGAGCGTGAACCAGCCCGCCAGCAGGGAGACGTTCCAGTCGAGAAAGATGACGAACAGGCCCATGCCGAAGAGCCCGAACACGATCGACGGGACGCCCGCGAGGTTGAGGATCGTCAGGCGCACAACCCGGATGAAGCGACCCTGGCGGGCATACTCGTTGAGAAAGATCGCGCTCGCCACGCCTAGCGCGAGGGCGATCGACATCGATCCCACCACCAGCAGCACGGTTCCCACGATGCAGGGATAGATGCCGCCGGCGGAGTAGACATAGCTCGTCGCCTTGATCTCCGGGGCCGGCTTCCCGGCCGCTTCGGCCTTGCGCGCCTCGGCCCCGCGGAAGGCACGGAATTCGCGGTCTCCCATTTCCCGCTTCACGCCGTCATGCTCAAACACATACAGCGACTCCGGCGCCTCGGTGAGGAACGTGGTGTTCACGAAGGGGAACTCCGTGCGGAAAACGGTGGAGGAGCCCTTGAGCACAATGTCCCCGAAGACAAAACCGCCGCAGAGCAGGATGATGTAAGCGGTGGAGCGCAGCACCCAGAAGACGCCGGCCTCGAAGGTTCGGCCGAGGCTGGGTTTGGCCCGAAAGGGATGGTGGTTCGCGTGGCTCATCGCCTCAGATCGGATGCTGACGGTAGCGACGCAGGACTTTCTGCGCGGTGAAGTTGATCGTGAGCGAGAGGAAGAAGAGCACGATGCCCACGACGAAGAGCGCACGGTAATGAATCTCGCCGCGCACCACCTCGCCCATCTCCTGCGCAATGATTCCGGTCATGGAGTGCACCGGCTGGAAAAACGCCGCCAACCCAGCCGTGAAGTCCGGGATCTCGATCCGGTTCCCGGCGCACAGGAGGACGACCATGGTCTCCCCGATCACCCGACCCAGCCCGAGAAGCACGGCGGAAATGATGCCCGAGAGCGCCGTGGGAATGATGACCCTCACGATCGTCTGCAGACGCGTGGCCCCGAGGGCGAACGAGGCCTCCTTGAACGACCGGGGTACGTTCTGCAACGCATCCTCCGCCAGCGTGAAGATGGTGGGAACCGCGATCAACCCCAGCAGGCAGCCCGCCGTGAGCGCATTGAGCCGCTCCGCCAGCGGGAATCCGGGCACCCAATCGAGCCAGGCTGCCCCCGACACCGAACGCAGGAACTCGCCGAGCACGGCGATGCCGAAGAATCCCAGCACCACGGAGGGAAAGGCCGCGATGAACTCGATGCAGGGCTTGATGATCCTCTGTTCCGCCGGGGATGCAATCTGGTTGACATAGATCGCTGCTCCGACGCCCAGCGGCACCGCAAGCGACAGCGCGATCAGCGATACCATCAGGCTGCCAACGAACAGGGGCAGGACTCCGTACCAGTCCTGCCAGAAACTCGCCGTCAGCCACTGCCGCCCAAAGATGAACGCGGAGAAGGAGCGCAGCAGTGAAACCGGCTCCCGATGATCCCACGTGGCAAGGCGCTGCTCGATCGCGGGGAAGCCCGCGACATACTGCACCACCCATCCCGCAAAGCGCTCCATCCGCTCCGCCGGCACCCCGGGAACGGCGCGCGCCAACACCGCAATCTCCTGCAACTCGCGGGAGAGGCCCCGGTTGATCTCAAGGTACACTTCCCGGGAGGCAAGGATCGGTTCAATCTCGCGGGCAAAGTCCACCTCCTCCACCGCAACCCGCGCCGCCTCATCCGCCCGCCCGGCCGCCCGCAGTTGCCGCTGCTCCGTCCGCTTGTCCTCGTTGATGTAGAACTTCGTCTTGATCGCAGATGCCGTCTCGGAAAGCTCCGAGACCAGCCCCCGCAGCGGCGCAATCGCGTCGTCGAACCGGATCGAGTACTGGTCAAAGGCCTCCAGTCGCTGGGTGACCGCCTCAACCGACAGCCCCTGCGGACCGGTGAGATCCGCCACCGCCTTCATCCGTACCTCCAGCAGATAGCGGTTCAACGCGGTGTGGTCCTGCTCCTGCTGCCGCAATTGGTCGACGTAGTCCAGTCCGGCCCGCCGGTAGACCTCGAGATTGCGCTGGTTCTGGCCGAAGAACGCCAGACCCTCCTTGAAAAGGAACAGCGTGATCAGCGCAAGGACCAGGACCGACACCATGGCGTTACCCCGGAAGAACAACTGCACCAGTTCGTCGGAGGTCAGCCCGAAGAAGCGCAGGCGTCGCTTCGTGACCGGGAAATCCGGCGCTGGAGTGGATTCGGCCATGCGGAGGGAGGATCAGTCGCGACAGCTCGAGCGAGGCGTCAGTTGCGGGTCACAAAGCCGACCTTGCGGGCGATGATCTGGCCTTCGGGTCCGAGCACGAAGTCAATGAAGCGCGCGGCCTCACCCGCCGGCTCGCCGTTGGTGTAAAAGAACGTCGGGCGCGCATAGGGATACTTATGGGAACGGATCGCCTCCTCACTTGGCGTCTGGCCGTCGATTGACGCCGTATCGATCCCCGGGGCTGACAGGTAAGCGAGGCCGACATAGCCAATTCCATTCGGATTGCGGGCAACCTCGGCGACGATCTGTTCGTTGCCGGCCAGTTTCTGGGAGGACTTGGCGTAGTCCTTCTTGTTCATCGCCAGTTCCTTCCAGTCGGAGTAGGTGCCCGACGAAGTGTTGCGCGTGTAGACCGAGATGGGCCCCGGTTTGCCACCGACCCCCGACCAATCCGTGACCGCACCGGTGAAGATCTGCTCGACCTGACGCTTGGTCAGCGCCTTGACCGGATTGTCGGCGTGGACGACCACCGCCATCCCGTCATAGACCACGATGGTGGGCTTGAGAACGACGCCCTTGGCCTGCGCGGCCGACACTTCGGTGGGGCGGGCGCGGCGCGACGACATGCCGATCTGCGCCGTACCGTCGGTGATCGCGGCGATGCCGGTCGTGGAGCCCTCGGCGGCGATCTCAAAGGACACGCCGGGGTGCCGGGCCCGGTACTCCTCAGCGATCTGCGGGATCAGCTTGGCGCCGAGAGTATCCGAGCCCTTGATAACCAGACGCTGGGCCGCGAGTGGCGACGAGAGGGCGAGCGCGCCGAGAAGAAGAGTGAGGGTGAGTTTCATGAGGGAGTTGCGTTGAGGCGGGATGAAGCGGGGCGGACGGGGCGAGAACTGGATTTGGAGTTGGGAGCGCACACCGGCGGTCTTGGCCTCCGCGGGCCCGCCGGTCAACGGATCCTTCGTCTTGGCGGACACGAGGCCAAGCTGGTACTTGAGATCATTTCCTTTGAGATAGAGGTTGAACCCCGCGTACCACTCGGCGCTGCGGTTCATCGTTCCGCCAGTGGGCGCCGAGCGAATCACGTCGCCCAAGGTCACGCCCCGTCCATCGGTGTTGAGCGACGCGTAACGTGCCACCACCTCCAGCGTCTCGTTCACGAAAAAGGAAGGTTGGATGAAATAGCCGCGCGGCCTCGCATCCCGCGTCGCGGACACGCCCCGATCCACCTCCGCCTGCAGGAATTCCGCCATCAGGGTGTACCGCTCCGCGGTCACCTCGAAGAAGGCGGAGTAAAGCGAGAGATCATGACCGCGGCCGAAGTTGGTGGTTCCCCACCCTCCCTGATCCGGCACCTGCCCCGCGCTCACACCGGTGGTCCACGCGAATCCCGGCACCGTCTTTCCGTAACCCACGCCCGCCCACAGCGCCGGACGGTTGTTGGTCGCATCGCCCGCCGAGGACGCTCCCGAGAAGGTGTCCACTTTTTCCGGATTCGTGATGGCGGCGTTGTAGAAGAAGCCTGAGTTTCCAAGGCGGCCGTCCACAAACGCCCCGATGCGGTAGCCCGCGGCCGCCAGACGGCGACCGTTGTTGGACTCGACGAAGTAGCGCGTGACCGACGAACGCTCCAAGGAGCGCAGATTGCCGCTGGTAGAGCGCTCTTCAAAGGCCGTGCTCACCTTGCGGAGACCGAAGTTGAAGGTCACATCGGGCTTCGGCTTCCACTCGAGGATCGCTTCGTCATAGCCGCCCGACGCGAAATCGTACGTCATCACGGCCGCCCAATCGCCCACCAAGCCCGCCTTCAGCGTGAGGTAGACCCGGCGCAGGAACGCATGGTTCGTCGCCGCCGGATCCGCCAGGCCGCCCACCAGATCGGTGTCGAGGTAAGCATACTGGGCCTGCAGGCGCAGCCCAACGCTCAGCCGCTGAGTGGTCTTTCCGCCCGCGAAAGCCGGAGCCGGAACCACCGCCGCTTCGCGCAGCAACTCCGCCCGGATGTCCTCCGCCTCCTGATCGGTCAGGATTCCCTTGCGCACAAGGGCCATGATCAGCGCCCCGCTGTCCTGAGCATGGACCAGCGTGACCGTGGAGCAGAGCAAGCCCGCCAAGGCGAGCGAACGGATGAGGGTGAACATCGAGTCGTGGATGGGAGTGTTACGAACGTAACGAAACCGACACGCACGACCTTGGGGACCGAAGGTTACAAACCGGTGACGGCCGTGTGACAAGCGGGCAAAACACCTGCTCCTCCGTCGTCCGCGCAACGCATTCATAATCGGCAGCTTATAAGCAAGGCCCCGGAGTCGCATTCCACGCCTCCGGGGCCTTCTTGCAAAACAACTGTCAATCCTTAGTCAACTTCGTAGACCTCAAGCAGCACGGATCCGGAGGCTCCGGCCTTGCCCTTCGCCTGGACCGTGTAACCGCCCGGTTGGAGGTTGGTCACGAGCACCGCGTCACGGCTGCCCGCAGTGAGGGCGAAGGCCCCGACCTGGGCGGCGAGGTTGACGCTCTGCTGGCCGGACCAGTCATCGTTCTCGCCGATCTTGGTCGTCCCCTGATAGAGCTCCAGCACCGGGTCGGCGAGCGTGCCGGCAACGCCGAATTGGGCGAGTCCGGGACCAGCGACGCGGATCAGGACGGTTTGGGCTTGGTTGCCCCGCACCACGAAGCCGGCGATCAGTTCCTGACCGGAGGCCGAGCTCACAAAACCACGCGTCGCGATGTTCACGAACTTCGAGGTCGAGTCCGGGATCACGGCGACATCCGTCGTTCCCGCGCTCGCGAGGTCGAAGTAGCCATCGGTCCACAGCTTCGTCCAGCCCGCCGCCCAGTTGGTCGTGCTGAAGGCCCCCTTGTAGGAGACCTGCGTCAGGCCGGAGCCCGAAACCGTGGCCGCTCCCGAGAGCGCGGCGCTGCCGGTGGCGGGACGCGGGTCGAGCAGCCGGTTGTTGGTGTAGGAGATCGAGCGCAGGTTCGGATTCACGATCTGGTTGTCCAGCGCTGCGTCGGAGAAGTACGTGCTCGCATTGATCGCACCGGTGGGACGGGCGTTGAGTCCGGCCGCGGTGTTGTTGGCGGCCACATGGCTGAACCAAACGTTGTTGGAAATGACCGGGACGGGCACGAGCGGGTTGCCGATTGGGCCGCGGACGTCGTCCTCGATGTCAATCGCCTTGGCGAAGTTGACGAAGACATTGTTCACGAGGATCGCCTCGGCGGTATCGCGGATGTTCACCGCGGTGTTGCTGCCGCCAGACGTGCCGATGCCGATGAACGTGCCGTTCGTCACCGTGACCTTCGAGCGCGGCGTGGCGTCGAGGGGCGCGGTCGCACCGTCCCACTCCAAACCCTTGTCGCCGCGGTCGGAGGTGATGTCCGTCTGGATGGAGAACAGGAATTGCAGGTTGCCGCGGAAGCCTTGGTCGAAGTCGAAGCTGTCGTCGTTGCCGAACGCCGAGACGAGGTAGCGGGCGTTCACCGTGCCGCCGAACCACTCGAAGCTGTCGTCCTTGTTCGCGAACACTTCCAGGTACTCCATGACGGTGCCCGAACCAACACCACCAAGCGTGATGCCATTGATCTCATTGTCGCCGCCGATGCGCGCCCCGCCGTGACGGACCGAAACGTACCGCAGAACACCGGAGTTGTCGGCGTCATTCGTTCCGCCAAAGGTGGCGTACTCGACCTCCGGTCCGGTCACCGACAAGCCCTCGACCTGGTCCTGGGCGGGGGAACCGGCCGGCTGGTTGTTGGCGCGGGAGTTGATCGAGGCGTTACCCAGAACGATCAGTCCACCCCACAGACCCACATCCTGCGGGCCGAGGTTGCCGTTGAGCTGATCCAGCTCGGACGTGAAGACGATCGGCTCTTCCTTGGTGCCGTCCGCGACGATCTTCGACCCGCGGGTGATCACCAGCGCCGCCGCCGTGGCGCCGCTGGAGACGCGGCCCTTCACCACCGTTCCCGGCTGGATGGTGAGGGTGGCGTTGTTCGTCACGAACACGTAGCCTTCGAGGAAGTACGTGTTGTTCTTGGTCCACGTGGTGTTCGTGGTGATCGTGCGTGGCGCGATCACGTTCTGCGCGTGCGCCGTGACGGCGAGCACGAACGCCGCAGCGGCCGCGGCGAGGATTCGGGGAGCGAGCTTCATGGATGTGTTTTTTGGTGGTGGAGTGGCAGACGGAGAATCAGTTGAACTCGTAGGTGACGCCGGCGCTGAAGGTGCGCCCGCGGTGGAAGCTCTGGTAACGGTAGATCACCCCCGCATGCTCCAGCGTCTTCTCCCGCGCCGGATCGAGGAGGTTCTTAGCCGTCACCTTGAGCTTGAAGCGGCGGCTGAGCCGCTGGGACCAGACGAAGTCGACGGCCGGGGCCGGTTGCTCAAAGACATCGGGAAGCGCCCCGGTGGTGACGAGGTCGAGTCGCTCTCCCGACACACCGTAGATGCCGGTGAAGGTCGACCCCCACGCGGGCACCGTCCACGAGACGTCGAGATTCACAAGGTACGGCGACTGGCCGAACAGCGCCCGGGTGTCCTTGGCCTGCGGAAAGACCGCCCGGATCAGCTGCAACTCGCGGGGCGAGATCTTCACCTCCGACGCAATCAGCGAGGCGTTGAAGCCGACCGTCACGTTCTCAAGACGTGCATTGAGAAAATCGAGCTTGCGGCGGGCCTCCAACTCGACGCCGTAGACCGTGCCGGTCTCCACGTTGTTCGGAAAGATGCGCCCATCCGCGAAGACCTGCTCGATCGGGTTCTCCAGTCGTTTGTAGAAGAGGCTCGCCGCCAGCACTTCGCCACCGCGGGGAAAGCGTTCCCAACGGAGGTCAAGGTTGTCGATCATCGTCAGCTCAAGGTCCGGGTTTCCGCCGATGAATTCATCGGTGAAAGCTTCGTAGTTCACGACGTCCGCGAGTTCACGGAAGGTGGGGCGCGCGAGGGTCCGGCCGTACGACGCCCGGATGTTCTGACGCTCGCGGGGCGTCCAGACCAGCGCGACGGCGGGCAGCGCGTCCGACTGCCGGATCTCCCCGCGGCGCACCGTCACTCCCGGGACCGGCAGGGGCCGGGTGCTCAGCTCCGTGCGCTCGTAGCGCAGGCCGCCGATGGCGCGCCACGCGGAACTCCACTGGTAGTCACCCATCACATAGCCAGCGGTGAAGATCTGCTCGCCGTCGTAGTTCAGGTTCGCCGGGATTTCCCGCATCACCGTGCCAAAAGCGGCGCTGTTCGGCGTGCGGGCGGTGATGCCCACCGGGTTCGGGTATGCCTCGATCGAGGCACGCGTGCGGGTATTGGCGCCCTCGATCGAAAACGCGCGCTCGCGGTTCGTGCGGTCACCGTCCGTGTGCGCCAATCCGGTCTTCAGCGTGAAGCTGCGCCCGCCGGCGAGGGCGAACGGACGGGTGAAATCCAACGCGACGTCGCGGGACTCCTCCTGCAGTTCGCGGAAGTAGCGACTGTTCGTGATCCCCGAGGGATCGAACTCCTGCAGGGCGAAGCTCCACTTGAATTCGAAATTGCGGTAGTCGGGCTGGTCCTGCGTGCTGCGGCTGAGCGACGCCCGCCACTCCAGGGTGGCGTCGTTCCACGACTCGAGGTTGCTCTTGCCGGAGAGCTGGAACGAGGTGACGCCTCGCTCCGTATAGAGCAGGTCGTAGTTCTCGCGGAACTCGCCGCCGGAATCGGAGCGCACCGCCTCACCGACGCCGCGCTGCACGCGATCCTCCGCGGACTGGTTGTGGAAGAAGGTCGCAACGAACTCGTGATTGTAGCGGGGACGCCAGGAGAGTTGAAGATACGACCCCCAGTCGACGTTCTCCGAGCTCTGGGTGACGCCGAACGCCGGCTTTCCTCCGGGAACGTTCGGGAACTGACGGTAAGCCGCGGCGAAGTTATAGGCCGCGACGTCCGTCGTGAAGACGCGGCTGATGTCGACGAAGCTTGGGCTCGCCGGGTTGACGCTGCCCTGCGCGTAGCGGCCCGTGATGCCGTCCGTGTAGTGCTGCGTCGAGCGCTCGTAGGAGAGGCTCGCGACGTAACCGTAAGTTTGTCCGTTCTCGAGCGAGATGCTGTCCCCAATCGCCACGCCGAAGCCCGAGTCCGGCCGGGCCTTCCGGCTGCGGGGGAAGAACGTGGCGTTGTGAAAGCCCTTCGAGAGGGCGTCGAGTTGCTCCGCCGGACCGAAGTTCCCGGTCCGCGCCGCGAGTTGCGCCGTGGTGGTCGTGAGGGAGGGCGGCATCGGATTCGGCACGGCCGACGAAAGCCCCCGGGTGCCGTCGTCGCGCCCCTGCCAATCCTTGCCGCCGCCCGGCACCCCGAGGATCGGTTCGCCGGTCACGGTGGTGGTGAAGGCCGTCTTCGCGGACAGCGTGAGGAAGAACTCCTCCGGGAAAGACTTCGTCTTGATGTTGACGCTGCCACCGGAGAAGGCCCCCGGCTGGTCCGGCGTGAATGACTTGAGCGTGGTGATGCTGTCGATCACGTCGCTGGGAAATTGATCCATCTGCACCGCCCGACGGTCCGGGTCCGCGCTCGGCACCGAGGTGCCGTTCATCTGCGTGTTCGTGTACCGGTCACCCAGGCCGCGGATCACGACGTACTTTCCGTCCACCACCGAGGTGCCCGGAGTCTTGCCGAGCGCCTCCGCGGCATTGCCCACCGCGAGGCGGCTGATCTCGTCGGAGGCGATCGCGTCACTCACCGCCACGGCCTTCTGACGGGTCAGGAGGAGACCCAGGCCCGACTGCTGCACGACCGCCGCCGCGACGGAGAAGGCCTCCATGGTGATGACCTGCTCGGCGACGGGGTTGAGGGGCGCATCAATGCGGGCCGTTTCTCCAGCCGTGACCACAACCCCGGTGACGTTCGCGGTTTGGTAGCCGTCGCGAGTCACCGACACGTCCTGCGCTCCCGCCGGGACGTCGTCGATCACGTACGAACCGTCGAGGGCCGTCGTCGCACTGAGACCTGTCCCCGCGACCGTCACCGTCGCACTCGGCACCGACATGCCGGTGCTGGCGTTGAGGATCTTGCCCGCGATCCGACCATTTGCGGCAGCGCCCTGCGCCCACGCACCAGAGACTCCGGCGAGTGCAGCAAGGAAGAGAAGAGAATCCGAGAGTCGGAAGAATCGGGACCAGCGCAGCGGCATCGGCCCGGAGTTCGGCGGGGGTCAAATCCGCAGGCAAACCGAATTCAACCGGTTCGCGAACACGTTACGCGGCCGGCACCGTCCCGGCACAAACGTTACGATCCGGCGACAAACTCGGCTGGTTGCTCCGTCGTCTCCGTCGCTGCGCTGGTCAGCTGAGTCAGTTCGCGCAACGAGGTAAAATGTTGACTGAGGTCGAAGTCGCCGCCGAGTCCTCCCACCAGCCGGTCGAAGAGATCCTTCTTCGAGGCCTTGAGCGCCTCGATGCGCTCCTCGATCGTGCCCGCCGTGACCATCCGGTACACGAAGACGGTGCTCTTCTGGCCAATGCGGTGCACGCGATCCACGGCCTGGGCCTCGACCGCCGGGTTCCACCACGGGTCGAGCAGGAAGACGTAGTCCGCCGCGTGCAGGGTGATGCCCGTGCCGGCGGCCTTGAGCGAGACGAGCATGACCGCCGCTCCGGGCGCGGTCTGGAAGGCCTGAACCGGCTTGAGGCGGTCAAGCGTCATGCCGGTGAGTTCGTAGCGCGGCAGATCCGGGAAACTCTGCGCCAGCGCCAGCCGCACGCGGTCGAGCAGCATCACGAACTGCGAGAAGATCACGACCTTGTGCCCGCTGCCGACGACCTCCGCGAGTTTCTCGACGAGAAGGTTGAGCTTGCCCGAGTCGCTCAGCGGCGCATGCAGCCAGGGCAGCATGTCCGGGTCGCAGCAGACCTGCCGAAGTCGCGTGAGAAGCGCGAGGAAACCGAAGCTCTTCTCGCGCATCGCCGCGCCAACGTCGTCGCCCAGACGCTGCAGGCCCTCGGTGCAGATGCGGGCGTACTCCGCGCGCTGCACGTCGGTCATGGGGCAGATCAGCTCCATCTCCACCTTCGGAGGCAGCTCGGTCGCGACCTCGTTCTTGGTCCGGCGGAGGATGAACGGCGCCAGCTGCGCGCGCAGGCGCTCGAGCGTACCGGCGCGGTCGCCGGAAAGCGCCGCCTCAAATCCGGCCCGCGACCCGAGAAGCCCCGGCAGAAGAAACCGGAAGATGCTCCAAAGATCGAGTTGCCGGTTCTCAAGCGGCGTCCCGGTGAGGACGATCCGGTGCCGGGCGCGGATCGCAAAGCAGGTCTGCGTCACCTTGGCGTCGGGATTCTTGATGAACTGCCCTTCGTCGAGGATGGCATAGCCGAACTCCGTGCCCTCCAGGAGCGCGCGGTGCTTGCGGAGCTGGGTGTAGCTCGCCAGCCAGATCACGGGATCCTTGCGCTGGGCGAAGTCATGCCCGGTCTTCAGCACGTCGACCGCGAACTCCGGGAAGAACTTGGCGATCTCCTCCCGCCACACCGGAACCACGCTCGCGGGGCACACGATGAGGTGCGGGCGACCGGCGACGGCCCGCGAGGCGAGCAGCGACAGGACCTGGAGCGTCTTGCCGAGACCCATCTCGTCCGCCAGCAGACCGTGACATCCGACGTCGCAGAGGTGGCTCATCCACTCGACGCCGCGGCGCTGGTACGGGCGTAGCCAGGACGGGAGCGAGGGCGGTTCGCAGGTCGCCGCGAGGACGCGCTGGCGCCATGCCTCGAGTTCCGGCGACAGCGTCAGCTTGAGCTTGGTGTCGTTGAAGAGGGAGAAGATCAGGTAGGGCGAAAGCGATCCATCCGCATGGGTCTCCGCCACGTTCCGCTGCCACGCCGCCACCGACGCGAGCTTCTCCGCCGGCAGGGTCACGATGCCAAGACTCGGCAGGATCATGGGGTTGGTGCCGCTACGCGTGACCAGCGCCACCTCCTCGTCCGTGAGCAGGCGCTCCCCCGCCCGGAAGATCCAGCGCAGGTCCAGCGTGCCGGCCGCGCCGCCGCGCCCACCCCGGCGATCCGCCACCGCCTCGATCTCGATCGAAAGCGGTCCGCGGAGCAACCGCACGGAGGCCTCGTCGAGTTCAACCGCGAAGAGACGCTTCCATGCCGGAAGCGTCACTTTCAGGAAATTGGGAATCTCCACCACCGAGGAGAGCGTGTAGCTCCCGGCGTCGGTGTGGTACGCGAAGTGCGCCTTGCGGGCATAGGCCGCGAGACCGATCAACTTCGCCCGCTCCGCCGACGACACGTGCGGAACGCCCGGGGCATGCGCCGCCGCCCCATGCGCCGGCGAGCGGCCGCCATCCGGATTCCACCAGTGCGCCTGGAAGATCAGACCTTCCACCCGCGTCACGAACGTCAAAACAAGGGGCCGCGCCGCGCCGCCCGCCACAACCGGACCCGCCGCCGGACGCGCCAGACCCGGCTTCACGGGCGCCGTGGCACGTGAATCCCGCAGGGGCAGGGGCGGACGGGACCCCAGCGACGCTTTCTCGCCCCCGGCTGGGACGCCGCCGGCCGGAAAGTCATCGGGCAGCGGCGAGATTTCATCCGCCACCAACTCCTCGATCTCATGCAAGCCAGCCACCGCCAGCGCCCGCGACACCTCCGCATCCGTGGTCGATGATCGGACCCGCAGGCCGGCCGAATCCCACTCGATCACCACATACTCATCCCGCTTCTCCACCCGGCGGTGGACGATCGCGTCGTGATCCGTGAGCTCCAGCTCCCGCACTTCGCCTTCGCGGTAGATTTTCGCGCCCTCATCCAACTGCCTTTCCGTGAACGCGCTCTCCCATTCACCGGCCAGTTTGCCGAACCAAAACTCCACGGACCGAGGGGTGTAGACACGTTTGGGACCGTGAGTCTGCATCAGACAAAACGTCGGTTCTACGCCCGCCACCGCTCCCGGCAAACTTAAAACGGCGGTTCCTTGCGTCAGCCCCACTCCGCCCGGATCACTTCCAGGGTGCGCTGCAGCGCACCCCGGTTGACGCGATGCCACCCGCTTGCAGCCAAGCCGGCAGCCGCGCGCGCCGCCGGCTCCCTTAGCCAGCGGTCCGCCACGGCCGCAATCTCCGCCGCCGATCCGACCCACACCGCTCCTCCGGCCGCGACGAGGCCAGCCGAGACTTCGCGAAAGTTCCACATGCCCGGACCCATCGCGATCGGACGGCCTGCCGCCGCGGCTTCGATCGGAGTTTGTCCTTCGCCGTGCGGGGGCAGGCTCTTGCCGACGAAGACCATCGCCGCCAACGCAGTCAGTCGCCGCAACTCGCCGGTCGTGTCCGCCAGCGTCACCTCCGCATCCGCCGGGGCAGGCCCGCTTGAGCGCACGTGAAAGCTCAGCTGGGACTCCGCCAGCAGGGAAACGATCTGATCCCGGCGTTCGGCATGCCGCGGAACCAGCAGCAACCGGACCGCGTGGCCACGCTGCTTGAGGCGCTGGAACACGTCGAGCAACACTGCCTCCTCACCCGGCCACGTCGAGGAACCGAGGAGAATCGGGTCGTTCCCGGCGAATCCCAGGTCCGAGCGCAACGCCTCGGCCTCCGGCCCCGTGATGGACTCCGGAGCCACGTCCAGCTTCAGGTTGCCCGTCACGCTCACCGTGCCGGGGTCGAAGCCCACCTCCGCAAACCGAGCCGCGTCAGCGGGCGAAGCCGCCAGCACACGGGTGACGCCGCGAAGGAGGCGCGGGACCGCCCAGCGCAGAGCGAGCATCCGCCGGAAGCTGCGGTCGCTCAGGCGCGCGTTGAAGCAAAGCACCTTGACTCCCCGTCGGCGCGCCTGCGCAAGGTGCTCGGGCCAGCGTTCACCCTCGGCCAGAAGGAGAAGATCCGGCGAGAGGGCCGACCACACGCGGGCGGCGATGGGCCAGAAATCGAGGGGAAAGTACCCGCGCGCCACAGTCACACCCGCGTACCGCTGCTCCGCCAGCGCCCGCCCCGTGCTGGTTGTGCAGGTCAGCACCACCTCCACGTCCGGCTCCCTGGCAAGTGCCTCGAGGAGGGGAGCGATCGCGAGCAACTCGCCGACGCTCACCGCTTGGATCCACAGTCGCCGCACGCCGGGCCGGCGCGGCGGGATCCATGCGGTCGCGCCGAATCGCTCCGCGAACCCCGCCGCGTAGCCGCCGCGGCGGCGCATGCGCCACAGGTAGCGCGGCGCGAGCAGCACCAGCGCCGGCGCGAAGAGAATGCGGTAAGCCCAGAGGAGCATGACGACGACGCCAGCGGCGGAAACCCGGCAGCGTGCCGGGAGGGCTCCCGGGGGGCCAGACCTTTCTCGGGAGGGGTCCGCCGCCCCGACGCGGATCGACGGACTTTCGCCTTGTTCGCTCCGGCTCCCTGCCCAACGCTGTGGAGTCCCCATGATCTTCCTCCTCGGCGGCTCCGGCTACGTTGGTCAGGCCTTCCAGCAGCACCTCGCCCGCAAGGGCGTCGCCTTCCGGAACATCCGCCGGGCAGACTTGGACTACGCCAACCCCGCGCTCCTCGCCGCCGCGCTGCGCGAGAACCGGGCCACCTTCGTGATCAACGCCGCCGGCTACACCGGCAAACCGAACGTCGACGCGTGCGAGCTGCACAAGGCCGAGTGCCTGCAGGGCAACGCCGTCCTGCCGGGCCTCATCGCCGAGGCCTGCGAGGATGCCGGGGTGCCGTGGGGTCACGTCTCGAGCGGCTGCATCTTCACCGGCGCGCGCGCGGACGGCTCGGGGTTCACCGAGGACGACGCCCCGAACTTCACCTTCCGTCAGAACAACTGCTCGTTCTACAGCGGCTCGAAGGCACTCGGCGAGGAGGTCCTCGCCGGTCATCCCGACGTCTACGTCTGGCGTCTCCGCATCCCGTTCGACCACGTCGACAGTCCGCGCAACTACCTCACCAAGCTGATGCGCTACTCCCGGCTCCTCGAGGCGGCCAACTCCATTTCGCACCTCCACGAATTCGTCGGCTCCTGCTTCGCCTGCTGGGAGAAACGCATCCCGTTCGGGACCTACAACGTCACCAACCCGGGCCACGTCACCACGCGGGAGGTCGTCCGCCTGATCCAGGAGAGCGGGGTGTGCACGAAGTCATTCGAGTTCTTCACCGACGAGGCCGAATTCATGCGCACCGCCGCGAAGACGCCGCGCAGCAACTGCCTGATGAGTTCCGCCAAGCTCGCTGCCGCCGGGATCCACCTCAGCGAGGTCCACGACGCCGTCCGGCGTTCGCTGCGCGACTGGCAGGCGGCCTAACCCCTCCCTTTTCCGCCCATGCATCTCCTCGTCACCGGCGGCTGCGGCTTCATCGGCAGCAACTTCATCCGCCAGCGCCTCAGCGAATCCCCGTCATCGGTCCAGCGCCTGGTCAATCTGGACCTGCTTACTTACGCGGGAAACCCAGCCAATCTCGCCGATCTCGCGTCCGATCCGCGGTACGTCTTCGTTCAAGGCGACATCGGCGACGAGGCGCTCGTCGCGAAGCTGCTCGCTGAGCATCGGATCGACGCGATCGTCAACTTCGCCGCCGAGAGCCACGTCGACCGCTCCATCGATTCGCCTGAACCTTTCTTCCAGACCAACGTGGTCGGCACGCTGCGCCTGCTCAACGCCACGCGGCGCCACTGGTCAGCGCTCGACGCCGACTTCCGGCGGGCCTTCCGCTTCCTCCACGTCTCGACGGATGAGGTCTATGGTTCCCTCGAACCAGGCGAGGCACCCTGGGACGAGACGCAGCCCTACGAGCCCAACTCCCCCTACTCCGCCTCCAAGGCCGCCAGCGATCACTTGGTCCGAGCCTTCCATCACACCTACGGGCTTCCGGTGGTCACGACCAACTGCTCCAACAATTACGGTCCCTACCACTTTCCGGAGAAGCTGATCCCGCTGATGATCCTCAACGCTCTGGAGGGCAAGCCGCTGCCGGTCTACGGCGACGGCCAGCAGATCCGCGACTGGCTTTACGTCGAGGACCACGCGAGCGCGATCTGGCTCGCCCTCCGCGGCGGGCGCGTCGGCGAGACCTACAACGTCGGCGGACTCAACGAACGCCCCAACCTCGAGATCGTCCGGCGCATCTGCGCCCTCCTCGACGGAAAGTCCCCGCGCGCCGACGCCCGCTCCTACGCCGAGCAGATCACCTTCGTGACCGATCGCCCCGGCCACGACCGCCGCTACGCAATCGACAGCACCAAGATCCGTCGCGAACTCGGCTGGTCCCCCCAGGAGAACTTCGACACCGGGATCGTGAAGACCGTCGACTGGTATCTCCAGCACCGCGAGTGGACGGCCGACATCACCCGGCGCAAGTACCAGCGCCAGCGTCTCGGCACCGCCCCGTGAGCCTCCTCCTACCCGTGACTCCCTCGTCCTCTTCGTCCTCGTCCACGTCCGCGGGCTCCGGTTCGCGCCGCGGCATCATCCTCGCCGGCGGATCCGGCACCCGGCTCTTCCCGCTCACCATCGCGGTCTCGAAGCAGCTGATGCCGATCTACGACAAGCCGATGGTGTACTACCCGCTGTCGGTGCTCATGCTGGCCGGCATCCGCGAGATCCTCGTGATCTCCACGCCGCAGGACCTGCCGCTCTTCCGTCGCCTGCTCGGAACCGGTGAGCAATTCGGGCTCCAGCTCTCCTACGCCGAGCAACCGAGTCCCGACGGCCTCGCCCAAGCCTTCATCATCGCCTCGGACTGCGGTTTCCTTACCGACGGACTGCCGTCGGCCCTCGTGCTCGGCGACAATCTCTTTTACGGACACGACTTCGCGCGCTCGGTCCAAGCCGCCAGCGCACGTGAGGAAGGAGCCACCGTCTTCGGCTACCACGTCGCCAACCCGACGTCCTACGGGGTCGTCGAATTCGCCTCCGACGGTCGCGTTCTCTCGCTCGAGGAGAAGCCCGCCCGACCAAAGTCGAACTTCGCCGTCCCCGGCCTCTACTTCTACGATCGCGAGGTCGTCGCGCTCGCGCGCAACCTGAAGCCATCCGCCCGCGGCGAGTTGGAGATCACCGACCTGAACCGACTCTACCTCGAGCGCGGTCAACTGAACGTCGAGGTGCTCGGCCGCGGCACCGCGTGGCTCGATACCGGCACCCACGACTCGCTTCTCGAGGCCGCGCAGTTCGTCCACGTCATCGAGAACCGTCAGGGCCTGAAGATCGCCTGCCTCGAGGAAATCGCCTGGCGGCAGGGCTGGCTCGACCGGGCTGGTCTCGAGGCCCAGATCAAGCGCCTTGGCAAGTCCGGTTACGGCGACTACCTGCGCCGTCTCCTCGCCTAGGCCCTTCACCGTGGACGGCCCCACCCCCGCCGCCCCCGCCGTCTCGGTCGTCGTCTGTCTCCACGGCTGCCTGCCGCTGACGCAGGCGATGCTGCGCAGCCTCGCGAGCACGTGGCCGGCGAGCGTCTCGCACGAACTCATCCTCGTCGATGATGCGAGCCAGGACGCCACCCGGGAGTGGCTCGCCCGCCTGCCGGTCGGGCCGCAACAGCGCGTGATCCTGCTGGACACGAACCACGGGTATGCGGTCGCCAACAACCGGGGCGCGCAGGCGGCGACGGGCCGGCACCTGCTCTTCCTGAACAATGACCTGGAGTTCGCGCCCGGCTGGGTCGAGCCGCTTTTCCGCGCCCACGCCCGTCTCGGCGCCAGCGCGGGCATCACGGGCAACGTCCAGCGCCGCTGGGACTCCGGCGCGGTCGACCATGCCGGGATCCGATTCGGACCCAAGGGCAAACCCGAACACGTCCGCGACCTCCCCTTCCGGACGCAAGGTAGGTTCGAGCGGACCGACGCGGTGACGGGCGCCTGCTTCCTGATCGACCGGGATCTCTGGCAGCAACTCGGCGGATTCGACGAGCGCTACCGGAATGGCTGCGAGGACATCGACCTCTGCCTGCGCGCCCGCGCCCTCGGCCGGAGCGTCGGCGTCGCCCTCGACAGTTGCGTGCGGCACCATGTGAGCGCCTCACCCGGACGGCGAGACCACGACGAGGAGAACACCCGCCGGCTGTTTGATCGCTGGAGCGATGCGATTGCCTCCCTCGCCGTCCGGCGCTGGGCGGCGAACGAACTCGACCGGACGTGGACGTCACCGCGGTCCCCGCAGGCTGCGCTCGCCGCGCTGCACCTCCTGCTCTTCCGCACCGGGCTGCGACGCACCGCGCCCGCCGCCGCGTGGGAGGGTATCCGACGCGCGCTTGAGGCGGAACGGACACGCTGGCGTGAACTCGCCCGCCGCGGACACTAGCGATCCGGGGAGGTTCACCCTCGCCGGCCGTGCGGGCGACTCGTTCCGGGCCGCGCCGCCGCGCCGCATCTAGCGCGGAGGCGTCACCCCTTCGAGGAAGGCCGCACCCGCCGCATTGCCGTACTGGCGCGCAAGATCCAAGGCGGTCACTCCGGTCTTTGACACCACCGCCGGATCCGCCCCGCGGTCGATCAAGAGTCGGAGCAACTCGGGCCCGCCGCCGACCGCCGCCTCGTGAAGCGCCGTGCCGCCAAGTTCGCTGAGGACCCGCGCATCGGCTCCTGCAGCTAAGAGATGCCGGGCGATCTCGAGTTGGTTTTTCGCGCCCGCATGGTGCAGCGGCGTCCAACCCGCCTTGTCCCGGACGTTCACGTCGGCGCGCGCTTCGAGCAGCACATCGACCAGCGCCGCATCGCCGCGCTCGACCGCCATGTGCAGCGGTGACCGCTGCGATGCGTCGGTCAGACGCGGGTCGGCTCCGCGTGCCAGCAGCAGGCGAGCCACCTCGACCCGCCGCCGGAGAATCGCCTGATGCAGGGGTCGCATCCGCGACCGCTCCGAACCGTTCACCAGCGCCGGGTCACGATCCAAGTGACGTCGCACATCGGCCACGTCCCCGCGCGCGATCGACTCGTCGAGCGTCGCATGGAGCGGTTCCCGCGGGTCGCCCGGCGGTACGCCGCCGGGCGGCACCGTCAGCCCCGCGGTCCACGCGATTCCGTTGAGCACCAAGGTGCGGAACCCCGCGTCATACCAGTTGCGGAGAAAATGGCCGCCGGTGAAACCGAAGCCCCGCGCCCCGCCGGACGCCTGATGCGTCCACGCCAGGACTTGCGGCACGCCCGCCGCGACCGCCGCACGCACCGTGGGGTTACCGGTCCTCGGACCATCCGCCTCCACCGCCGACGTCGGAGCCACCGCGGCGAGCACCGGTTCGATCCCGGGCAGGAACCGCAGATGAAAGTACCATTCGTCCTCCATTTCCCAAGGACCCAAGCCATTCGCGACGTCATGCCGCGGCCACGCCCGCTGCACGAGTCGCCACGTGGGGTTGACCGACCAACCGGCCTCGAACACCCCGCCCACGCCCGCGAGCAAGGCCGTCCGCAGCGCCGGATCGTCGTCCGGCGGTTCCAGCGCAAAGTGCAACACCACCAGACCCCGACCCGCTGCGGTGCGCTCGGCCAGAGCGGCAGCCTGCCCCCGCGCCACATGGTCCTTCAGTCCGTCGGAGTAGATCACGATGACCTCGGCGTCCCTCACCCGGGCCGCGTCCGCCGGCCAGCCTCGGGATACCTCCGCCCGCAGGGCGAGGCCGCTCTGGTTCAAGGCCTCAGCCAAGAGATCGCAGGCGCGCGGAAACTCATGCAAGCCGGGACCGTGGCTCGGCGTCCCCGCGATCAGGAGAACCTGCCGCACCGGGGACGCGTCCAGAATACCTGAAAGACCGAGAACAAGACTCGCGGAGACCACGGCAAGGCGAAGCAGGTACACCATGGGTCCAACGTGATCCCTGCCTCGCCCGGCGCAAGTCCGCGACGGGCACTTCGGCATTTACCGCCGCCCCCGGCCCTCCATGCTTCCGGCCGTGTCCGTCCCCCCTGCCCGCGCCCGATTCCTTTCGCTGGTCGATGCCGCCCTGCGGAACGGATCCTTGGTCAAGTTGACGCTCGGCAAGCCGAGTCCGACCGCGGCAGACGCCACGCTGCGCAACGTCTTCGTCCGGCCCGTGGCGCTGCGCGACGGACCGCATCTCTCCTTCGTCTGGCGCCATGAGACGCGCGACCTGACCCGCAATCACCGGGCCGAGGCGGCGGCCGAGGTCATTGCCGCCCTTCTTGGCTCCGAGTTCCTCGACGGGCACCTGTTCACGCCGACCCAGACCGCACAGGTCGAACTGAGCGCCGACGGACCGGGCCGCCTCCGGATCAAGGCCGCCTCCGGAGTCCCCCTGCCGCGCGCGCCGGACCACGATCGCAGCAAACCGCGTATCGTACCTTCCGACGCGCCGTGGCTGCGCGGTCTTGGCGTGACGCGCGACGATGGCCGACCTCGCGAAGGCATGGCGCCCAAGCTGCGCCAGATCGAGCGCTTCGCGGAGACGCTGCAGCACCTGCTCAAGGAGGCCGGGCTGCCCTCCTCCTCCGCTGAACCGGCTCCGGCGGTGCCGTTCCACGTGGTCGACATGGGCTGCGGCAAAGGCTACCTCACGTTCGCGACCAGCACGCTTCTCGGCCGCCAGGCGGTCGTCACCGGGGTCGAGGCTCGTCCCGACTTGGTCGCTGCGTCCACGGAGTGGGCAACCCGCAGCGGGCTCACGTCCCTTCGCTTTGTCGCTGGCCAGATCGCGGACACTCCCTTGGAGCCGCCGCCAGCGGTGCTCATCGCGCTGCACGCGTGCAACACCGCGACTGACGATGCCCTCGCGAGGGCCATCGCCGCCGGGGCCCGCCTCATCATCGTCTCCCCCTGTTGCCACCAGGAACTCCGCCCCCGCCTCGTGGCGCCGCCGGTGCTCGCACCCGCACTCGCGCACGGCATCTTCCGGGAGCGCGAGGCGGAGTTCGTCACCGACGCGCTGCGCGCGCTGCTGCTGGAGTGGGCCGGCTACCGTACCAAGGTGTTCGAATTCATCTCCACCGAACATACGCCGAAGAACGTGATGATCGCCGCAATCCGCACCCGGCCGGCGGGCGATGAAGACCGGCGGAGGGAGATTGAGGCGTTCGCGGCATTCTATGGCATCCGCGAGCAGGCTCTGGCCCGTCATCTCGGCCTCGCACTCGCGACGCCCGGCGCCGCATGAACTGGGATTCGCTGGACTGGTCGCGACTGGATCGACTGCGCGCGCGCTTTCTCGCCGGCGGCGTGGCGGAGGAACCGTACTGGCAGAGCGCGGCCGATCTCGCGGCGTATGACTTCACTTACGGTGAACGGATCGGCTGGAAATGGGATTCGCTCCTCGGCGAGCTGCGCCGCCGCGCGTGGCCGCGTCCGCCCGCGCGTCCGTGGCGGGTGCTCGACTGGGGCTGCGGCAGCGGCGTCGCCGGTCGCCGCGTCGTCCGCCACCTTGGAGCCGACCACGTGGCGGAGTTGCAGCTCTGGGACCACTCTCCGAAGGCGATGGACTTCGCCCGCTCCGAGGCCGAGCGTGCCTTTCCAGGGCTGCGCGTCTCCCATGCGGACCCCGATGGCACCCCGGACCTCGTCGTCGCGAGTCACGTGGTGAACGAACTCGGGCCGGGCGATCTCGCACGACTCGAGGCCCTCTTCGCCCGCGCCCCCGCCGTGCTTTGGCTTGAGCCCGGCACCCACGCGGTCAGCCGTACCGTCCAGGCATGGCGCGACCGCTTGGTGGCTGGGGGCGCGCGGGTCATCGCTCCGTGCACCCACCACGCCGCCTGCGGACTCCTCGTCCCGGGTCGGGAGCGGGACTGGTGCCATCAGTTCGCGGTGCCGCCTCCCGGCGTCCACGCCGATCGGAACTGGGTGCGCTTCGCCCAGCGCGCCGGCGTCGATCTGCGCAGCCTTCCCTACGCGTGCCTCGTGATCGATCGCGCCGCAGTCCCGCCCACGGTGCCCGGTCTCGCCCGGGTGATCGGCCGGCCCGAAATCTTCAAGCCCTATGCCCGGGTGCTCAGCTGTGAGGAGTCCGGCGCGACCACCCTCACGCTGCCCCAGCGCTCCCTGGGCCCCCTCGTGAAGCAAATTGAGCGGGCGCGCGGCCCCTTGGTGTACCGCTGGACCCGCGCCGACGGCGCGGTGACCGCCGGCGAGTGTGATCCCCACGGGATTCCGATATGACCTAAGGTTTGGGGGAAGAAGAGAGGAGGAAGCGGAGGGCTGAAGGTAGGTTCAGGGCGAAGCGCTGGGAGAGGGCAGAGAGGTTCTGGGGGCCGTCACGAA